>JAAUXU010030191.1_pt1 | contig 26709 bp, 32 predicted proteins | sample 7278151 | NCBI WGS metagenome assembly JAAUXU01 (sample SAMN14350113, study PRJNA611818) | marine sediment metagenome | isolation source: surface marine sediment (1.8m) | place: French Polynesia: Moorea | collected 2018-08
GATGGCTCTGCCAGGCTGGAGGTCTGGGTGTAACTACTAAGTCTGTGGTTGAGCTCATTGTCCACTTCAACAGACTTCTTCGCTAGCCATAGAAAGTTACTGACAAGTACTGGTGCCACACAGCTAAGTCACGCAGGCTTAGCTGTACCTAGTAGCATAGCTATCTATGACCTATGTAGTAAAGGCAACATTCAACCTCGATTTCGGCCTCAAAATGGCCATACGGATCTGGCTCATTTTTGGCATGTGAGACCTTTGGGTCAACAAGGACATGGGCTATACAAGGTTGCATTACGAGGCCATTGTCCAGATCAGTCACTTCCAAAGGTAACAACAAAAATAGTGATTGGTGAGGTTGAGGCGCATGGACAGCGTGAAGTACGTGGTGAACAAGGAGAACTTATAGAATTCTCCCGAACAAAGCCGGGTGCAGGTCCAGCTAGTATTTTATAATACGCTTCAGTGTAGCTAATCTAGGAATGCACTTAACGTCACTATATCCAGGTTCTTCGCGACGTCGGAGGTTCTTATGTTTCAAATGGGTCGGTGGAAAAAAAAAATCCTCCCAGTACATAGGAAGTCAATCTCGAATCGTCACTATGTCGAGGGTTGACTGTAGTGACAAAAACAAGGACGTCAAAGTTCGTGCCAAAACCTCCCGAGCTTTTTTTCTTATTCCAGACAAGCCCTGTTTGGCGCCACAGACGTGAGCTGGCGCAAGCAGGCGAGGCCGTACGACTACTACATCGACAGGCACGCCAAGATGATGAACGTGGGCAACGTCGACTACAGGGCCGCCGGCCGGCAGATCCCGCGGTACGAGAAGACGGACGACGAGAAGTGAACCAAGGGTCTGATGCGTACAGCATCAGGGGGGTTGGTTAAACCCCCCTCCGCGAATAGAATTTGATCCTGTGTCGAGACTGTCAGAGTAGCCGTTAGAAGTGGACTTTTAGATGTTAGACATGTATATATCACTCTCCCAGCGGGGTGAGTGAGACATATGTTACGTACATGCGTTATATATTACACACATAAGAAACAAGCATATATGTGCGCAGGATGACGACGGCATACGTGTAATATGATTTCGGGAAGTGTAATAAATCAGCACTGACGGATTGCGTCCAAACGACTGTGTTCGTTAGTCAGAATCCGAGTTCGTTCGGTTATTTCTCGAATCAAATGCTTGGCTGTCGGACGTGGATGAAAACGTGGTGTTTTTTCATTCCACCGTCGAGTCCTGATCCTTCCTAAAGTATAATATAGCCAGAGCAGAGACTTCTTCAAGCTCGCTCGACCAGCAGAAGTGACATTTCAAACAGCCTCTCTGTTTGCAAATCTTTCGTGGCGAAGACATGATCTAACCGAGTCAGAGAAACTCACTCGGTGTCAGTTTAGTTGCAATCCGACTCCTACTCTAGCACAAATCACTGCAAAAAAAACCTTCGCTAGTCTGACCTCAGTTTCAATCTCTGAGGCGAAATTGTGACATTTCTATGATAACACTTTTATAGTCAAGTGAGTTAATGTGACTATTTCGTCAACAGTATCAAGGTGATTTTCACTCCCTCGTCATCGTCATTCATTGTCTCAAAGAAGAATTGGACGAAAAACAGTTCTCTTCAGAAGCTACTTAAATCTGGCTGAATCTATTATAAATTCAACACCATCACATTCCCTAAAAGTCGCATTTTTGCCCATCCTTCATGATGCAAAGAATCTGGACTTTGATAGAGGTGTGGGCGTCCTTCAACTGAACAGCAGCAGCTGATTTCTTGCAAAAAGTCTGCAAAAAAAACCCATCCACCCGTCAGTGATAGAGTTGTGCCCGTTTAATCTGTATCGATCCGTAGATCGATGGTATGAAGGTTACCTTGTATTTAGTAGGCTGTATATTTGTCGCTGCAATTGAAATCTGATCCAGTGATGTCCAGTAAAGGAGACAAAGAACTGAAGGAGTTGCCAGCCAAGAGTCCAATTACAGCCCTACCTACAACAGCTGCTGCAAATTTGCAATATGTGCAAATAGCAACCGTCCTCTAGCACAAATGGCCGTAGCCATTCAGTGGTGCACAGAGCAGATCGAGGGTACAAGAAGTTGCCCAGATCTGGTCAGGAGGCCACTGATGCTCCTCAAGAAAGTCAAGTCGTGATTGATGAAAATCTTCCAATTGAATCAGCTCTCCCATTGAGGCCGCATGAGCAGTCAGAAGAAATAGACACCAGGGTTTCAATTCGGGCCAGGGCGGTATCAAGTGCTATGGACGTGTGTCTGGCGGGGTTGGCGCCCCCATCGGTGGACCCGCCGTCGACAAAGTCGTCGTCCACGCACTCGGTGCTGTCCACCTACGCAGGGTTGGCTTCAGGCCCACACTCGGGCTCCAAAGCTGGGAATGCGCTTGACTTTTTCCAATGTTTGGTGGGGCTTGAGGCTCGACTCGAGGAAGGCTCGACCCAAATGTTCGCAAAAATATCAGTTTGAATCCACAGTCACCCCCACGTTTCTGCCGCTGACAGTTACTACGGACCAAGATCTGTGGGTGACAGATTGAACAGTCCTGGCTGCAGAGGAGCAAGTGGGCATCAAGAAAGTATCTGCAATTCAGGGTTAGCAACAGACTCTGCTGTGGCTTTACGTTCAACAGACGGGTACAAATGACTGCGGTCGATCCATCAGATGATCTATTAACCAGACATGTTACGTCTCTGCCTTGAACATTCAGGCATCTGCAGCTTTGGCACGAAGTTACGGAAGAAGTTGTGACTGACGATTACCTAATAACGTTTTTGCTTTTCAACGAAAGTCACTTTGATTGCTAAATGCCTCGGTTAGAAAGTCAGTTGTGGCCAAAAGAATCCGCCATCGCTTGAACAAGGGATCGGAGTCGCCCACAGACTTTGGTCCAACAGTGTACAGACAGACGGACAGAGAATCTTTTCACAGAACGTTTCAATAGTTCGGTCCTGACTGACTGTAGCACTTGCACAGCTGATATTGGTACCATTCGATGTCTGATATGAACCAAACCGGCCTTCAATTGTCACAACAATCGATTCAGAGCATAAAAAGGGCCCTGACGTACAGAAGACATACCATAACTAATGAAATGTACTTGTGAATGTTGTAAAAGTGCACCCAGGTGTAGTAATACAACGTCGAGCTTGATTCTGTTAAAATTCTCTTCGGCTCATGGAACGACGACTCCAATCCAACTTCTTGTGCACGTACGCAGGCACGTACATGTTCCACAACACATTTTATAGAAAAAAAAGTCATGCTTCAAAAGGCACCAAGCACCAGACACGTCCAGTATGTCCTGCCATTCTTTTCACCATGACGACGCATTGAGCAGCACTGTTGATGTCATCATCGAGCTCACAGGCAGCAACACCCAAAGGAGCCACCTCAGCACATGCGAACAGCAGCCTCAGCTGTCCCTGGAGCATGGCGCAAGTGCCACTGGCTACCCCATCACGAGCTGGCTGCAGTGTGGAAATGAACCAGTGTCTGCAGTCCTCCTGCCGAGGAAGCCAGGCAGCGTCCCACTTATCCAGGTTCAAGCACTTCATCTACATGCTCCGCCAGAGCTCTTGCCGCAGGCTCATTGCCTCCAATGGTTTCCTCAAGGCCTCAGTTGCCATCTGTGCCCTCCTCGGCCACGGACACACCACCCTGGAACAGAGCATGAAGACCCTCAATCCTGCAAGCACTGACATACCTCACCTTCGATGATGGCGAGGTGATCACAGGTGAACACTCTGAACCCCACCATGTTACAAGTCTGTCAAGGATCTCTGCAAGAAAGAGGAAGGGAGACAGCTCAGATTTGATGTTCACGACGGGACTGCAACCGGAGACTCTGACTTCATTGGCTTGCTCCAGACAGACTTAAAAGGTTAGAAAACCGCGTCTCTCAAGCCGAGTATGTTCGAAATGCCCTCGACCAGAGAATGTTCTCAACCGATCAATGAGAAGAAGCCAGGCAAGTAAAAGACCTAGAACTAAGATTGTTCAAGACAGACTTCAAAACTGTGAAGAAAGCGTCTCTCAAACATAGGATCATCCTACTCATCCATGAGAAGAAGTTAGGCAAGACAAAGACCAAGAATCAGGGTGAGATATAGGAAGCAACATCCAGGATGTCTCTCCCAGATGCTGCTGATTTTTTTCAAACCCTTCCAAATGAAATAATTAGTCATATCAATGAATTTCTAGATCAAAATTCTAGATTGAGATTTCGTTCAACTAATCGACGGCACTATGAAATTGTGCAAAATCTGACCATAAGGATTGATCAGTCAAATGTAGAAGAAGTAGCTACAACTTTCTTCCAACAAAGAAATCAGGGCAAGAAAGATCAGTTCTTAAGTAAAATTGAAGCACTTGCTTTAGTTGAAATGAATGGAGACTGTATTTCAACAATAAGTCAGTCATTGGGCAAACATAAACTACAAAAATTGGTTTGTCAAACATGTGACTCATCATCTGCAACAGCATTACTTGAGTTTTTACAACACATTCAGGTGAGGGAGGTAAAGTTATTCGGCAACAGTATGGGTTCAAAAATTGCAGAGGCCATAGCTGTGACTTTGCCAAGTACCAAGATTGAGAAACTGAACTTATCAGGTCATCAAATTGGTTGTGCAGGTGCAAAATCTTTAGCTCCAGCCTTGCCAAGCAGTAAGATCGACGAGCTGCATTTATTGTCAAATTACATTGGCTGTGGAGGCATAGAGGCATTAGCTTCAGTTTTGCCAAGTACAAAGATCCAGAACTTGAATTTATTTCGCAACAAGAGTGGTTCACAGGGCGCAAAGGCCTTAGCGGCAGCTTTGCCAAGTACTAAGATTCAGAAGCTGGATATCTCTCTCAACAACATTGGATCAAAAGGTGCAGAGGCCCTAGCTGCAGCTTTGCCAAGTACTATGATCGAGCACCTGAATTTATGGCGCAACAATATTTCTTCAGCAGGTTCAAAGGCCTTAGCTGCAGCTTTGCCCTGTACTAAAATTCAGAAACTGGACCTTTCTAAAAACAAGATTGGCCGAAAAGGCGCAGAGGCTTTAGCTGCTGCTGTCCCCAGTACTAAGATCCAGGAACTGGATTTATCTAACAATGACATTGGCCCACAAGGCACACAGGCCTTAGCTGCATCTTTGCCAAGTACTACAATCCAACACCTGAATTTATGGCACAACAATATTGGTCCAGAAGGTGCAGAGGCCTTAGCTGCGGCTTTGCCCAGTACTAAGATCCAGGCACTGAATTTATCTGAAAACAAAATTGGTTCAGAAGGTGCAGAGGCCTTAGCTGCAGCTCTGTCCGGTACTATGATCCAGACACTGTGTTTATCTGAAAACAAAATTGGTCCACGAGGTGCAGTGGCCTTAGCTGCAGCTTTGCCAAGCGCGATGGTCCAACACCTGAATTTATGGCACAACAATATTGGTTCAGCAGGTGCAGAGGCTCTAGCTGCATCTTTGCCAGAGACTAAGGTCCAGAAGCTGAATTTGTCATGCAATGAAATTAATTCCCAAAGCAGACAGGCCATAGCAGCAGCTTTGCCAAATACTGTTATCGTGTATTTCCATTTATCAGGCATCGAGTTAAGTTTGCAAGGTAGAGTGACTTTGCCCCATACCCCGATCCAAAGGCTGAAATTATCGAGCAATCGAATTTTTTGGCCATAGCAGCAGCTTTGCCATGTATTGAGATCCCGGAATTGAATTTAGAGGGCAACAACAATGGTGCAGAGGCCTCAGGTGCAGGTTTGTCCAATTATAGAGTCTCAGCAGTGGCCCATGCTCTGCGCATACATAGGTTATCATTGATCTTTACGGTTGGTGTACCTGATATTCTATGGCAGCCTTCCGGTGCCTCGTTCATGTCGTCCATCGTGACAAAGGGGACCCTTTGTCCATATGGTCCGAGGAATACCACAGAGCAGGCCAGGTCAATGACAGCTGGCATCCGGGCCAGAGTCTTGGCACTCAATATCATTGGGACCTCGAGGTCGTGGACAAGTACCAAGCTGCTTGTCCAGCACGGCTGCACACCCTTTATCGATAAGGGCACTCTTACTTGTCCTGCCACATTCAGGTGTTTGGACCCTGTGCCTCGCAGGGAGCGACGACACAGGTCCTGACCCAGTCTGGAACACTTGCTGGAACATCTCGTAATCGGCCAGGTCGGGTCCATCGGACAGGTCCATGTCACTCAAGTTCCCAGAGTCGCACAGGGTCACTGTATTTTTACTGCCTAGACATACTTGAATACATGCTGTAATTTTGCCATTCATGTGCCAAATTGAGTTGATAATGGAAACAATGTGATGTACATATCTTGGTAGCCCCTGTTTGGCTGTCACGGGGCAATGGTAGCCCCCCGCTACTTGTTTCCCGTCTCCTCTAGGTAGAACCAGCCGTACCCATATTCAAAGTGGGGGGCATTGTTGTCCTGCGTGTCCCAATCCTACTCCTCAGCCGGCGCGGTTGGCTGCTCAGCAGTTCCACGGTGCCGACGTACTTCTGGGGTCGTTGTGGGCAATCCCGTGCCCAGTGACCCTGACCCTTGCAGGTGCGGCAGACATCTGTGGGTTTAGGCTTCCTGCGCGGTTTGTGTCCTTTTCCTGGGCCGGCTTTGGCCAGGGAGCCCTTCTGTGCTCGACAGTCCTGGTCTGAGTGGGTGGCCATTTTGTGCACTTTGCACCACACTGCACTGACATCCATGGGCTCGGGAGCCCATGCCACTTCTCCAAAAGCGGGTGTTACGAATCGAGATCTTAACTGGGCAAAGAACCCTTCTTGGTGCGCATAGCTGGAGGGATCCATTGACAGGGTGCTGGCTATGTCCGATGCCTGCCCTGTCATCGCGGAGAGCACCGCCGCTACCGTCTGCGGCAAGGTGTATTGGTTGCCCTGGCAGACCATTTGGGCCGTCCGTGCCCAGCGCTCATATTCCTGGGAGGACTGTCCTTCAAATTTCGGTACCTTTAGGTTCATCTGCAGTTGCTGCTGCTGTTGTTGCAAGTTGGCCAATTGTTGCTGGTCTGCCACATCGCCTGCAGCTGGGTCTCCATTGCTGGGGGTTGTTGGTCGTCCTCCATGATTATCCTACCGACTGCACCAATTCGTAGTGGTAGCCGCCTGGTACCTTGTCCCGGTCAGTAATTGTGCCCACAAGGTCCGCAGTCGAGAATGAAGGTAGCTGAATGAGTGAAACTTTATAATATATTATGTGCGTGCATTGTGTTACGAATAGTATTCTATTGGAGTTTCGTCTCCACCGTATTTCTTCTCTGTGCTGGTGTCGAAGCCAAGAGAGCTTGTCCAGGTTCTCCCTCGATGTTGCTCTTGTCCCCTTTTTATATCCCTCCTCTCCTTCACAAGTGCGATTTGCTCACTGGCACTGGATGTGCAAGTCTTCCTTGGTTACTCATTATTAAAGGGTTAAGCAGTAGAAACAAAGCAACGTCAACCTTTCCATGCAGGATATGCCCATGGATGTGCCCTCAATGGCCTCTAATGACATAAATTGTGACTCACACTTTGCAAAATGCCACTATGTTCACGAAACATTGCAAACAAAGAAAAAATATCTGTACAAATCTGGCCTGGCCGACAATTACATTGCATCGTTCCTCATGCCTTGGCAAGTGCCCAGGCGCACTTGTTCCACTATAAATTCCCCCTCCTACAAGCAGTGGTGTCCTCGTGACTCCTTTTCTGGCCTCCTCCTTGGACCGAGCGGGAGTCTTTAGTGTAGTAAGTAGTTTAGTAGTGCGTATAGTGTAACATGGTTGCTTTCCTGCGTGCCTCCCCCGGGCACGGTATCGGCACCAGAGCCAGGTGATCGAACCCCCAAGAGACATAGCTGCCATGACAGATATTACTTCTCCCGACCACGATACGGTAGAGTGGTGCACCCTCAGATGTTGACCGGCTTTGGGCGGTCACATCTTCGAGTTTGACGGTGGGTTTATACCGCATCAGTCTTCTCTCTATTTCCGCGAGCTCACCCTCGTCTATGGCCTGGTGTGGGTGCTTCTCCATTGGTGCAAAGGGTGTTTGAGTCGTATCTGCAACTTTGCCCAGTTCGAAGATTCTGAGGCTGATTCTATATAGGTCAGGGGGGCGCAAAAGCCTTAGCTGAAGCTTTGTCCAGTACTGAGATCCATGGACTGAATTCATCACGCAATGAAATTGGTTCAAAGGGTGGACAGGCCTTAGCTGCAGCTATGCTCAATTCCAAGATCCAGGAGCTCAGTCTATCAACCAACAACATTTGCTCAGAAGGTGCAGGAGGCCTTAGCTGCAGCATTGCCATGTGCTGAAATTCAGAAGCTGGATTTATCACACAGTTAAATTGGTTCAAAGGGCAGACAGGCCTTAGCTGCAGCTATGCTCAATTCCAAGATCCAGGAGCTCAATCCATCGAACAGCAGCTGTATTGGTGCAGATGGCAGAGCAGCCTCGGCTGCAGCTTTGCCCAATTCTAAGAACCAGAAGCTGAATTTACGGAACATGAAGATGGTTCAGAAGATGCAAAGTCCTTAGCTGCAGCTTTGCCAAGTAACAAGATCCAGAGGCTGGGTGTATCAGGCAATCCAATCGGTGCAGAAGGTGCCAAGTCGTCAGCTGCAGCTTTTCCCAGTACTAGGATTTGTTAGTTTCAATTGGTTCTTTGGTGCAGAGGCCCTAGCAGCAGCTTTGATTAGTATTGAGATCCAGTTGCTGAATTTATCGAAAGACGGTATTGGTTCAGAAGGTGCAATGGCCTGAGCTGCAGCTTTGCAAAGTGCTAACAAAGAGCTTTTTAAAAGCTCTATTGATTTATCGGGTTCTTTGAAGACCTTAGCTAAACCTTATGTGCCCATTTAAAGATTTCACATTTGAAATTTCCCGTCATATGAGGTTGCTCATCACGTGTAAATGCACTGTTAGTTCATTTGTAGAGTATAACTGAAGAACCCAAGAGTATCCTGTCCTAACCCTTTGAAGCAGGCAAAGCTTAAATTGAGCAACCAAAGTTGAGTGCAAATTGTTTGGTCTAAATATCTCTCTCTGCGGAGAGAGAAACAGAGAAATGTGGTCGTGGAATGATTCCAAGGTTAAAAGGTATCAATGTAGCCTTGTCATACTGCAGTTCTCGTGTATTATTCTTTGTGCATCAACTGTGTATTGTCTGTGGTTCATACTGTGGCTCCCATTTGAAGCCCAGTCAATCCACGCATCTGAATTGCGCTTTCGTTCACTTGATTTCTTCCCCTCAACTTTCACTCCTCAGTCGGCAATAAACGCTGTAAAAACGTTTGACCAAAAAGTCACAAATATGAAATATGAAAAAAAGCGAAAAATGATGATTTTCTGCAGTAAAACGTCAAAAGTTTCTCACCCCTCGGGAAGTCTCAGACACCCCACACGCACCTGATCCCCTCCGGGAGCAACGAGTTCAGCCCCACACCCACGGACGTGTTTTCCATAAGTATTCGCCCCCGATGCCGAATGTCATAATCTCATTAGTACACAAAATCTATTGACATCACTTATAAGCCAACCTTGTCAGTTAAACTTATTTTCTGCGATTTGGATGAAAACGAATATTTAAGGTGGCTCCAAGCATTTTGTCCATTGTTCTAATGCGTCAGACTTGCTCAACTTTCTGCTTTCAATGTGCAACATATTTGAACAGTGAAGCTTAACTGCTGAGACCTGAAGTTTTCGAACCATGCAAGTAGATTTTATGTAGCTAAAAAAAGCTACATATGTAGATTAAAGATACATTGTGTAGCTTATGTAGCATTAAACAGTGTCTTACGGTGATGAAGTTATGGAGGTCACAGTACTTAAAAGTCCTGAAACCCGTAGTCCAGCGCAATCTTTGGCTCGTCACCGGGTCCTTTAGTTGTTGTTGACTTACTGATCGGGTTATGTATTTCACATGTTGCATTAAGGTCATATTGTATTGCATTTATGTAAAAGGAGACGATCCGCTGGAATGAATGAAGTTCCCCCCAAGTTTGGCATGTATTCACATTGTTTAGACTTCCCAAAGCAAACATAATGTACCAGTAGCGTGACCGGATCGTGTCCAGGAGCTGGAGGGACTTTTCACCTTTGCTGAGTGCTGAAAGTGGACTTCGATGGTCCGCCTGAAGTCTTCTGGTTGAAGACAGCGACTGGACACTGGTGGTGGAATCGAGCCCAGCTCGGTTTCAGGCTCGAAAAATTGTCATTTCCACTGGCTCGATTAGGCTCGAGTGTCTTCCGCAAAAAGTCGGGTCAAGTCTCCTCCCTACTTGAAAACTTCAAGAATGGCACTAGACAAAGTGGTTGCCTTGCTCAAGCTGGAGCTCCGCTGGCGTGGTCAGTGCCTGATCCAGTCTCTCTTGTGCTCTCTCGGCCTCGCCGACATCGTGTTTCTGCACTGTGAAGCCAAGCAATCCGTGTGCTTCGCGGCTGTAAGACATCTCGTCCTCCTCCAAAGTCCAGAATGGAGCTTTAGCGTTTGCTTGCGAGGCATGTCCATCATTGCACGTAAGTTGAGTATCAGCTCATTTCTGTGCGAACTTTTCTTGTCCTTGTGCAGGACTTCACTCTTCCCTACAGTGTCAAGGCTGCCCATTTTGTCACCCTGTTGCTCACTCTTTGCAAATTCACAGAACCCAGCAGCCTCTTCTGGCCAAGACGGCTCTTTTGGAACCTTCCGGACAGTCCCGGAGGCCCGGGAAGCTTTGCTGGCCGATCTTTGCACCCTCTGGAAAGTTTCAGGGGACTCCGTGAACTTTTATCCCGTCAAGGAGGCCAATCTCCGGCTGGACTCTGTGAATGGGTACCGAGCTACGACAGCTGAGCCCTAGGATGGGACGACATCCGAATAATCTTGACCCAGTGAGATTTGGACGGAGCATCCAAAAGCGGGCTCGAGCCTGCGTCAGATTTGGCCAACTCAGCTCGTGATGATTGATATGGTTGATTCTGATAATTGACAGCCAATCCTGAGTCGGCTCATTGAGAAAAATGATTGTTGGGTTGCCAAATTCTTGCGTGGAAGACATGTTAATCATTCACTCGAGCTATGTTCATCTCCAGATGGATGACCCAAGATGTCTGTTGATCCTACGCATTGGCAAAGAAAGCGTAGAAAAAGCTCGATCTATGTGTCTGTTGTAACATCCCTAAAATGCCTGAATCGTATTCTAGTCTTTACTGAAGAAAATCGTGAAAAGAGTCCTGTTTTTCACACATTTCTCATTTTCTTTTCATGGATGTTTTTAAGCCGAAAAGTATTCTGCCATTTATATGTTGTAGAGGTTAAGCCTTTATAGGACTCAAAACAGATGACAAAAGTAAAAAAATATTGTCTTCTGAAAAAACAAGTGGCCAACATCTTTTCTAAATTCTTAAGGCACACTCAGGAGGCTCCATTTCATTGATGTGCCTTAAAACATTTTCAAAAAAATGGCAACTTATCCATCTGAAGAAATAGTCATCTTCAAAGACTTGTACTAGTTGTAACATTATCTAAGACTGAGATCCAAAACAAATGTGGGCCTCTTCTGCGCGATTATTTTCAAGGGCTTATACAAACAGTTCATCCTGCACTTCTATTTAGACTCAGAAACTTAACATTCACTCTAAGTCATAATGCAAATTCTGTGCAGAAAGTCCGATTCTGCACGGAGAGTTTACACATTCTGCTGTGATGACACAGACAAAGCTGGATAACAGCGTTACGACGACCGGTGAAAGAGTGGACAGCTTTAACAATGATCATCTGACAAGTCGACCACTGTCCTACGTACTGAAGATGTCCGCAAACTCTCCTTGTATTGCAAAGCGGTTCATGAAGTCCCTGGCCGGACAGGCCATGACGGAGTGGTCGTTGAACCAGGTCGACGTCGCATTGTTATAGTGCATTCTCCTCCGGTCTTCTGACAAAAGCACCTGCTGTCTGAAGGCCGCGGGGTCGAAGACTCTGGACTGCGTGGGCAGCATCTTCTTGATCATGTCTGCCAACACCTCGACCACGTTGCTGCTGGTCCTCGTCTTGGCCGGCGATCCGACAAATTCCACTGCCTCGTCTTTGCTCTGGGACTTGATCATCAGCTTGCTGCTGTCCAGTTCTTTGGCATCGTACTCGGATGGTCCAGTGGCTTCCGAAAATTCGGGTTGGACGTCTTCTCCATGATCAGCCAAGTCTTGAGATTGTAAAAATAAGTCTTTCTTCTCTGTACTCAACTGTTCTGGTTGTGACATTGCACTAGCCTTCTTAGGAAATATCTGCTCAACTGAGCCAATCCCAATGTTCTCGCCCCCTTCAGCATCAGGGTGGTGGACGACGTCACTTTCTTTTTTGCTCTCCTCTCCAGCAACTTTGACACCTTGCCCACTTTCTTCTTCTTTATTGCTCATCGTAACCGTCTCGTCATTCTCGTCAGGAGTCTCGACCGGCACTTCTAGTTTCGCTATCTCTTTGGACACGTTCAACTCGGGAGACTCCTGCATCTGCTTCCTCTTCCGCTCCAACTCCTTCTTCCTTTTGATCGCTTCCCTCTCCTTATTCCTTTCTCTCTCCATTCTCTTCTGGAACTCTTCCTCCAGTCTCATCTTCTCCTCCTGCTCAGCCTCTCTCTGGACCCTCAGACGTTCGAGACGCTCCGGTACAAGGTCTCCGCGAAATTCCTTAAACGTGCCCGCCGGGTCAGTCAGGATATCCAGCAGGTTCGAGGCCAGATGGCGGCGAACTTCAAGCTGAGTGTGCGAGTGGCAGCACGCGAGTGCAGCCGGGTCCACCTGAAAGGAAGGCACAATGTTGGACATGCGAGGCACGACGACTTGAAGTTGCCTACCGGGTGCGCCTCCGTGTTGAAGATGTAACCACCGGCGTCTAGGACACAAGTTTCACCATCTGGTCTGGACACCACGACGCCGTCCGAACCACTGTTATGAATGAAGTTGTCGGGGTCAAAGAGGAGGTAGAGGTACTTGGTCGTCTCGGCCAAGAAAAATGACTCCATCCGATCCTCCAAGGTGTGGTCGCGCACGTCCTTGACAGTGGCGTACCCGCACTCTGTTTGCGCCGAGTGGCGCAGGCTTTCTAGAATATCTTCGCCCATGGACAACAGCCAAGGGTCTTTCGTAGCCCGATAGAGGTACATGGCACTTTCGATAAATTCTGGCCGCAGTGGGTATCCCTCACGGCCAGCAGCTGCGGTCCCCCGGGGTACGTTGAAGAACTCTGGTAAGAAGCCATACTGCTTCAGCACCTTTCTATGGTTGTGCATGGCACGACCGGCGTCCGCGTCATCGGCACCGTCCACTAGCGCCAACACCCCAGGCCAGAAAGCTTCCAGAGACTGAAACACGGGCATGGAGACCACGGCGGCGGTCATGGACACCCAGAAGTACCAGTCGTCTGGACGTCGCGCATGGCGACGCAGCGCAGCACGACCAGCGCGGAACTGGCGCAACAGCTCTGGCCGTCCCAGAAGGACGGATCCTTTCGCCAAGTACTCATAGTAAGAATCCACTCCAGCACCGATGCCGGAGTCAGTAGCCGTCCACTTGCCCGTAAGCACGTCGATGTGGTTACCAACAAGCCCAATGGTGCTGCGCCGACGCCAGAGCCCGTCCAGAGCCACCATCGCGGTCGCTTCGTATATGGGATCGCCCGTGAGACGCGAGAGGGTGCCGAATTCAACCGCAAGGGTGCCAACGCCAGCTGTGCATGTCACTGGAGTCTCGTTCTCGGGGACGCCGTGGCGCAGGTTAACCTAATGTGATGTGCAGAACAAATTCACAATGCATGGACTGAGACTATCACAGCAAACTAGTAAGTGCCTTTACCGTTCCATAGGGCATCCCCGTGGGGGTGTCGAAAGCCGGCAACAACCTCTTGCCCAGGTCCTCGGCTAACCTCAACAGGGGGCCCTCGCATGGCCATCCTTTTTCCACCTCAATGCCGGCCCTGTAAAGCGTTGCTTCGTCACATTCGTTTCTTAAAATGAACATCAGAGGAGTTGTTCTCGCCTCTTAGCGAAGAGATGTCCAGACAACAGCCCGCCCAAGATCCTTATGTTTGTCTCGAAAACAGACACGTTGATGTCGGCGTCGAAGTTTTCTCTGCTGTTGACGATCAGGTGATAGACTCGTCGAAATTCACTGTGATTGCCTGTAAACGATTGGACATCAAGATGACGCTCTGAAAAGTTAAGCATACCATCTTTGTACTTTCGAATACTTGCCTACGATGAGGAGGGTATCCAATGCGTCAATGAGGGTAAGAGAGTAGCTCCCCCAGGTGTCGACACCATCGCAGCTAAGCGGTCTGAGCTCGTCATAGGGGTACGCGTGACGCAGGTACCCCTCGTACGCATGATGAAACATCTGCGACACAGAGTCCCTTCACAGAAAGATATGAATTACTTTCACCAAGGAGGAGCCTAAGTGTGGACGCACCTGAGCCTAAGCAGATCCTCGGGGCCGTACGTCCTCACTGCGTTGGTGCTGTTGTTCTCGACTGGAATGCACAGGAATGTGGCCGCAGCCCAAAGCCATACGACCCACTGGGACCAATTCATTCTGTCCGGTTCAGTTCCCCACCGGTGTGTAAATCAGCGGCAACTTTTCGGGGGTTGGGGGAGACACGGAGCGCTTGCGATCTCCGGTTGGCCGGCAACATCCTCAGGCCCAGAGACTATGGGTTCCTCGACCACGTCAGCCTTCAATTGCTCGTTCTTCTCGTATCCCTTGCGATGAGAGGAAAATGAAGACTCCGACAATACACCTCGCTGTCATCACCCAATTTCTGTACTGGCCAGTGCGAAAATGTAACTGGAGTTGCCAGCAGTCACCTTCATTGACGCAGCTCAGGGTCCATTTGAGCACTCCAGGGGTAACGAAGGATATCTTTTCTGGCAACCCTGCTTCCTTTCCCTTCTCGATCGCTACATCAGCTGTTCGACGCTGACGTAAACAAACAGTGAAACTCGTGAAGAGTCGATCGCGTGTGAATTTCAAATAGCAAAACATTTCCCGCAGTCGCCCTCCACCTGGCCGTCCGTCTCGTCACTCTCCCTCGCCATCACCATGCAGGTGACGAGCGCCAACGACGTCAAGATCTACAATCTGAGCGCGGGGAAGTCGCTTCCGGAATGGCTGGAGGAGCGGGAAAAAGCTCGGCGAGCCGGCAAGAGTGGAGGCGACCGGCGAAACGTGCAGCTTCTGCAGGACCTGGAGATGCCCGACGTGAGCACCTCCGTGGAAATCAGTTCAGATGGCCAATACGTAGCTGCCGTCGGAACGTACAAGCCCAGGGTCAGGTGCTACGAGGTGGCCCAGCTGGGGCTCAAATTCGAACGCTGCCTGGACGAAGAAGTGGTCGCCTTTCGGATGCTATCGGACGACTACACTAAGATGATCTTCCTGCAGGAGAGGAGATACGTGGAGTTGCACTCGCAGTCGGGGAGATACTTCAGACTCAGGATTCCCAGGCCGGGTAGAGATTTGGCCTACAATCCTGTCAACTGCGAGGTTTATTTCGTCGGAGATGGGCCTAAAATATCCAGGTTGGTACCCAAGACAAGTCATCAGTGGAGAATGTTCTGGAAACTTACGAATCTTGGTGTTTTAGATTAAACCTGGAGCAGGGCCGCTTGCTGCAAGAATTCGAGACCCAGTCGTTGGGCTCCAACGCATGTGTAGTGAACCCCGAGCACCACCTGCTGGCCGTGGGGACGGTGGACGGTGCAGTGGAAGCCTGGGATTACCGATCTAGACAGCGGGTAGCGAGACTCGATTGTCTTCAAGCGATCGACCTGTCTGAAGTAGACGGCATGCCAGAGGTGACAGCTTTGCGCTTCAAGGATGCCCTCACCTTAGCAGTCGGTACCTCCAGCGGGCATGTCCAGCTTTTTGACATTAGATCAGCCCGCCCGACCTTGGTGAAGGACCATATGTATGGGTTGCCCGTCAAGAAAATACTCTTCCACACGACATATGACCAAGTGATGAGCCTTGACGCCAAGGCTCTCAAGATCTGGGATCGTCTCACTGGAAAGCCTTACGCTGCGATCGAGTCTGAGCACAAGCTCAACGACGTTGCCTCCTATCCCTCATCCGGACTGCTTTTCATGGCCAACGAGCAGCCCAAAATACAAGCCCATTTTTTGCCCAGTCTGGGACCCGCTCCTTCTTGGTGCTCCTTCCTGGATAGTCTTACTGAGGAGATGGAGGAAAACGACGTGACTGAAGTCTATGACGACTACAAGTTTGTCACCAAGGAAAGGCTTGTGGATCTTGGCCTTGATCATCTTGTCGGGACTTCACTGCTTCGAGCTTATATGCACGGCTACTTCATGGACATTCGACTGTACCGAAAGGCCGAGGCTCTCTCTTCTAGTCAGAGTACAAAGATGACGGAGAGCAAGATCAGAAGGAAACTGGAAGAAGAGCGCAAGTCCCGTGTTGCACTGAATAAGGCTCTTCCTACAGTGAACAAGGACTTGTTCCTGAAATTGAAGGAAATGGAGACGAAGACGAAGAAGAAGAATGGCGCAGCTGAGACGGCGCTGTTGAAGGACGACCGCTTCCAGGACATGTTCAAGGACGAAAGGTTCGCCATTGACACCAGTGAAGAAGCATATCAGTTGCTCAATCCAGTGCTTTCAAAGTTAGACGACTCAAGACTCAAGAAGTTAGAGCAGCAGTTTCAGGAAGCTAGCAGTGATGATGATGAGTCCGTAGATGACATTGATTCAGACTTGTCCGACGGAGATGACAAAGACACTTCTTCTGAGGAGGAGGAGGAGGAAGAACCAGTCAAGAAGCGTCAGTCCAGATCGAACGTGAAGCTGTACGAAATGAAGGACGACTTCGCCCTGGGACGGTTGCGCAAAAAGTCCGATAAACTGTCCATCGGTGCAAGGCTGGCTAAGGAGGATACTTCGGAACACTCCCGAACTTTTCAGGATGGCCGTCAGATGACCTTTGCGCGCAAGGAAAGCTCAGCCCAGATGAAGATGCGATTAAAGAACAAAGAGCACAGGGCTGAGCGTACCAAGCTGAAGAGGTCAGCACAAACGTTGAGCCATAGGAACAAACCATCACTTTAGGATATGGAAGTAGCAACTTCCAGTCAACTTTTGTCCAGAGAACGACGATAAATACGTCCCAGTATAAATTGCATTACATTGTTGTACAATTATAAAGTCGTGCAGTATTAATTCATTTGCTTGACCAGAGCCTCTAAGTTGTCCACGACCAGGTCTGGTTTCACATCTTGCCTCTGTTCATCCTCCGGTCTGTATTTCCCAGTGCGCACAAGCACGCCCATGAGTCCGCACGCTTGGGCGCCGCCCACGTCCGATACCACGTCGTCACCCACCATGACTGCTTCTTCAGCCGAGACACCCATGTCGGCCAGAGCGCTGAGGAAGAAACTTTTCTCGGGCTTTCCAACCACCAACGATTTCCGGTCAGTAGCGTATTCCAAAGCGGCGGTAAAGGGACCGACGTCTAAAGTCAATTCTCCGTCCTCTTGGTAGAACTTCCCCTTGCCCAAGCTGTAGATGTCGCAGTTCGTCTTCTTCACGACCCGAAAGGCCTTGTTCATATTCTAATTGCAAATGGTCAACTGTAAATGACTGACAAGCCGCCACCGGACTTAGACTACCCTTTTTACCGTATAACTGAACGCGTCTACTGCGTCACCAAGGATTACAGCATTGAAATCTCCAGTTCCGTCGGCTTTCTCGGTCTGCAGGTCGGGCAGGCAATTCTGGTGCACCAGGAGAAACGGCCGCAGCTTCTTCTCCAGGATGACGTTCCGCATGGCCAAAGCCGGAGTGAACCTTGGACGTATGCAACGTTAAGCAGAACGAGAAAGGTTTCTTTCTTTTGTTGTTGTTACATTTCTTCCTCCAACAGCGAGAAGCCCAAGCGGTGCAACTTCTCCATGAGAGATTGCCGCGTCTTTTGTGTCTCGTTGGTGACGAACCTCACAGGGACTCCTGCATAGCAACAGATGTAACAGTGTGACCGATCGCAAACGCCCAAGCAGGCATACCACCATCTCTGAGGGCTTGCACCGCTTCGATCGAGCCGGGAACGGGAGTTCCATCTCCCTGCGCGCTGCTCTCCACCAAGACCCCGGTGATGTCTAGGAGCACGCCCTTGATGGTCCTGTCCTTTAAGGTCTTCATCTCGTTTGTGCCCTGAACGGCAAAGTTGTTCAGCAAGGATATCTTAGCTGCGGACGTGCGAAGGAGACTAAGAACTAGTTCTGCTGTTACCCCACGGAAAGATTGCTGAGTTCAAATCACGCAACCTCTAACACCAATGTTGCTTCATGTTTTGTACATCAATGTATTCAATATTATACTTTTCCAGCAGTTTTGGCTTGAAGATTAATACCGTATGTAAGCACATGAAGTGTAGCTGAAGCTCTACAGCGGTGATGAAGCCACAAGACACTTTCCATTGCCATCTTTTTACGCCGTTGCGCCACCGCCGCCGCCGGCGCTACTGCCCATCAGCTTCTCCTTGGCGCATTCGGGACAAATAATGTCCTCGCCGTCTGTGATGAAGCCCTTGCCTGCCATAGACACCTTGCAGAGAGCGCACACGAAGCACTGGGAATGCCAGTGGCGGCCTTCGAATGAGATGAATCTCGTTCCGCCGGTACCCGTGATGGGCTTGGTGCACGCGGTGCAGCGCTTGGCAAAGAGCTCGCCGAAGCATTGGGCGCAGTACGGTTGGTCGGCCCGAGAGGCAAATTTCTGCCCGGCCAGCTGGGCGTGGCAGTTGGCGCACGTAAAGCATTCGCGATGCCACGCCTCGTTCTTGAAGGTAACACCACCCGATGTCATCACCTTTTTGCACTTGGTACACTTCGTAGCGAACTTCTCCTCGAAGCATGGCACGCAGTACACGTCGGTGCCGTTTGGGATAATGAAAGGCTTTGTGCCGATCGGGACGTGACAAACGGAGCACTTGAAGCACTTGTCGTGCCACTTGCGAGTTTTGTACTCCATCTTCTTCATGCCTGGTCGGAAGGTGTCTCCACACGCGTCGCAACGGGAAGCGAACTCGCTGTCGTAGCAGGCGCCACAGAAGATAAAGGCGTTTTTGGCAGCAAAGGGTTTCGACACCAACGAGTTTTTGCACTTCCGACAGGAGAAGCAATCCTGGGGGGGATGCAGTACGTACATACAGTAAGCTTATCTGTCCAGGAATTGCATCGTATGAATTAGAAAGAAAAACCTCTCACCTCATGCCAGTGCATGTCTTTGTAAGCCATGTCCTTAGAGTCCAATCCTATCTTGAGGTGGCAGAGTTGGCACTTGTGAGTGAAGTTCTGCTCGTAGCATGGAATGCAGCACGGGTGGTCGTCGGTGAGCACGTATCTCTGTCCCGTGAGGACGGTGTCGCAGTGCCAGCAGCAGAAGTGATGGCAGTGCCAGTCCTTGGTGAGGGCCTTGGTGTACTGCCCAGAGAAAATCAGCTCGTCGCAGGCGCCGCAGCGAGGCTTCAGGTTCTCGGCGTAGTGGCGCTCGCAGTACACGTTGTCGTCGAAGACGCAGTATGTTAGGTCCACCTGTGAAGGAAGGGTTAGAACCAATTGTAGACGGTCCTGACGCAGTCTGAGTGACAGCTCACCAACAGCTCCTCGCACGTCGCGCAGGTGAAGCAAGCCGGGTGCCACAGCACGGAGAGGCCGAACCTGGGCGCCACCACCGCAAGAGCTCCTTGCGGGATGTCCTTTCTGCACTTGTAGCAGAAGGCGCCTAGGCCCTTGACGCCGTCTAGCGCTTGAGCCACGTCCAGCGCGATGTCGTTCCGAGCAGACACGAAGTCGGTGAAGGACGCGCGCTGCTCGGCGTTCTCCAGATGATGACAATCGTTTACTGAGAGATCTTGCTTCGGCAACTGGTAAACCAGCTGCAGCTCCCGGTACTTCTCGCCATCAGAGTTCATCTTAGGGACCTTTCCGTCCGGCAGCTGACGCATCCAGTCCTCGGCACGAGACCCGGAGAGACCCTAGAACAATTGACCATGGTTTGAGCAGAGTCATTGTGTCACGCCGGGTGCAAGTTCACGACGCTCATGAGTATCCATCAAGTCCCGGTAGTTACGTACAGCATGACATCATGATCTCAGCCAGCAGCTATTCAGAGGTGCTTGATAACGTTGCAGTAATAAAGTGAGAGTCTGACGTGATAAGGAGGAACAACGAGTAGCTCCTCATCGATCTGTGTACTGGACTAGCTCTTGAACGTGCGAGTGCATGGTGCACAACGTCTATGTACTGAGGCCATAGATCAGCTCAGGCTCTCTCTCACTTACTTGCGGTGTCCAAGCGTATCCGTCAAGGTGTGGGCGTTGCTTCGAGTCCAACGTAGGGATCATTGCGTGTCCTCTCGTCGTCGTCGTCGCCACCGCCGTTGTCGTCGCCGAGGGTTGGTGCAACGCCAGAGGGCAGCGACACCCCGAGCACGTCTTGCGCCAGTCCTGCGCCACGAATCCGGGACAGTCGCCGCACTGTTGGCACGACTCAGACGTCAATGGGCGTTTGTTGGCGTGGCTGCTCCAATGCTTGGTCGACCTTGGGACCGAGAAGTCCTTTCCCTTGCTACCACCTACCACAGTGGGAGCTGGGTGCAGAGTGGGGAGAGAGGAAGTTGTCATCTCGAGGAGAGAGCGAGGAGAGAGACAGAGGGAGAACTGATAAGAGTGAGCGCGGCTTTGCTCTTGGGAGGACAGATATGGGCCTCTCCAAGGTAACCGAGGCCTCCGACTGCTCCTGGCCTCCAAGCAGATAGAGAGTGAATTCAAATTTTATACAGATGATTCATGTCATCCTCGGTTTGTTCTTCTTCGTCCTTAATGGTAGTGGTAGTTGCAGTTGCACAAGTAGCAGTAGGAGATGTGGGGTCTGCACGATGCTGGTGTGGCTTCTCCACCTCCTGACACACCCTGTGCTCGGCGAGAAGAAGATATCCGCCGACTGAATCAGGAGAATCGTACAAGAGAGAGTCGAGCAGAGGAGGCGCGCGCGCTCTTTTTGTCCCCATGTGCGTCGAAATGATGCGCGCCACGTCGGCCTCGCCGCAGACAGAGAACTTCACCTTTGAAGAAATCAATGCAGTGATATTTGCTGCATTTCTCCTACTTTGCTCGGAGGGGAAGAAGAGGAAAGTGATCCTTGAGGATCGGGTGGATGAGCGAGCGCATGGCGAAGAGGGAGCAGGAGAAGAAGAAGGAGCAGAAGAAGCTGACTGTGCTGTCCTGCATGCCGGCGACGGCGAGAAAGTTCTTATGCACGCGCGCCTGCGCCAGTTAGCGCGAGCGAAATCATCAACGGGCTGATTTTCACACTGCATCAGTACACAATCGCGACGTCAGATTTCTCCCCCCTGCTCATTGGACAGAGTTGGACAACTCGACGTAAACGACCGCCGATTGTCCCTGGCGCTCGCTCGCGCCCGCCTTCGCCGCCGCTGAGTCGTTGTAGCCGAGGGGAGAAAGCATAAAGAGTTTCCTATCTTGGCACAGGTTATACCCACCCACCCTAAGAATATTCTTCTTCTCCTCGAGCATCATAGCAATCATAATCCGTATTTGTCTGCTCGAGAAAGCCTGCGCCAGGTGGCCGCTGTCCATCAAGAGCTCGTCACCGTGGGGCGTGGCAATGGAGGAGGCCTAATAGCCCGAGAACAGGCTTTTTGCTCACGCCGTGTCCAAGCAACGAGTGCTGAACAAACATGGAGTGGGCAAACGGAAAGGGGAAAAGACGCAGGAATGACAGGAGCTTGGATAATGAAGTGGGCAGGATGAAAAGCTGGGCCAACTCTTATCCACCAGCTGCGCTGCGGCAAGACTTTGCTGCAGCGATTAATAATACACCATCATCTATGCATGCACGGACGTGGCAAATGGGGTCGGCCTTTGTGTTGTCTGCAAACATATCGGGATGGATTCCGCCAGCAGGAGGCGACGATGTGCAAAAACGGGGGGTTGTAATAATCCAGCCAAGGACACTTAGCCGAGAGTGTAGCAGACAAGCTCGCCAGCGATGGAATCCTGACGAAGTTTCTCTCTGAGAAAAGGGCACGAAGTAATCAAAACAGAGCAGCAAACTGCGTGTGTTTGTTGAAATGACTGCGCCAAGCAAGGGCCAAGCACCTAATTGCTCTTCTCCGAGATTCAGGACAAGCCCCGACCGTGGATGTAGAAATTAGCCTCCATGAAGTACGTGAGGTGACTGACGATGCCAAAATATCAAGGATTTATTGCAAGTTTACAGGACACGTCACGCGGGCATTAATTTATGGAGAGAGCGTCGTTCTGTAGCTCGTGGCTGAGTTGCGTCTGCAAGTCACTCAGCTTCTTCTTCAGGACGTTGACTCCCATGAACACGATGTTTTCGGGCTTCAGACTTCCGGCTGACTCAACGATAAGGTAGAACTTGTTGGGCTTGCCCGAGTAGTCGTAGGGAGCCTGAAACAGGGAGTCCAACTTTGTAGAACTGAATACAAATTTGTTTTGCTGTTGTTTAACCTGTGTCTGATCGTCATCCAGCTCTGTGTACTCTGACTTTGGCCACTCCTCGGGCTTCGGGTACAGAGTGTGTCTGAGCGCGTTGTCTGGATCGTACTCGAAGGACACCCCGGCCGTGGGATTCCACTTGGCGTGCTCTTTGGCGAATCCTTTCTTGGCATATGCCTTTACGCGCAGCTCCTGACCCTTCCGCAACTTGCAGATCAGGATCTCTTCGCTCTCGTGCTGACCGTACTCGTGCCCTTCGTCGTCGTTACTCCGGTTGGTTGCAGGCACGACGCGAGGGTCTGAAGACTTAAGGTCAGCACTAGTCACGTTGCGCGTCTGGTCGTCGTTGCAGCGTACGTCAAGGGTGAATTCGACTGAGCAGTCTGGGCAAAAGTCTTGGCAGGTGCAGTCGCGCGAGTACTGCATGGTCTCCACGGCATCGTCGGACTTGAGAGGGATAAGGCCCAGCCGGTGGGCCAGGAATTCGTCGCTCAGCACCGTTGAGTTGGCCTCCAGCTGAACCCAGTCAATGGCCATAGTCGGCGTCTCCGCGATCATAACACGCCGAATCGAGTTGGCCACACTCAGGTCAGTGTCCTCCACCTGGAACTTGACCTGGTCGTCGCTCAGCTCTGCGAAACAAATCTGCCTTAGAAAGGACGCTGACCAAGTGCGAAATGCAATGCGGACTCACCCGTGATGGTCACTGCCGGCTGGTTGGCGTACGGCATGACGAATGCGTCCTTCACTGGGTCAAACCCGGCCGGTGACGAACCAAACGAAGTGTTTTTGTCCTCTCTCGCTTTGTTTTTGCCCACGCTCAGGCCGGCGCCTGCGTTCACTCAGTCGAAGTCCTCCGTCCCGGCTAAGAAGACTTCTGCTCAGTGCTGATTCGGCGCTTCTCGACAGAGCTGCCAGAAGCTGTTTCTTGATTTGACTCCGACTCAAATGGACCCTACATAACAACATCCTTTCTCACTATTTGTGTGCAAAAAATTTGCACTTTGCACTTACTTCCATTTGTGTGCAAGATGAACCAATGAATTTGGGTTTTCTCCAACGTTTTGGGCAGGACAGATCCCCAACATTGGGTCGCGTGGGCTCTCTGATCCAGTGGGCCGTTGAAGTTTTTGAAGTGGCTGTGACGGCGCTCCAGGCTGGGCTGCAGCAGCAAGATCGTGCAGGCCCAGTTTCGTTTGACCGCTCGCGGGAGCGCGACCGTCAAGATGAGCTCCGAGGTCTTCACGGGGCCCTGGCGAGCCACCCGACTGTGGAACGACATCGTGCGCACGTTCATACAAGGCATGCCGGTGAGGAGACATCGCCGAAACATGCGCGTCGTCGAGAGGTGCTTCAGCGGCGCCGAGGCCGTGGAGTGGCTGCACAAGAAGCTGCTGAAGAATCCGAACTTCGCCCAGGGCGTGTCTAAGGAACAGACGGCGCGTCTTCTGCAGAAGATCCTTCGGGCCGGCTTCATCGTCCCAGCGTTTCCGGAGGAGGAGGGCACCGGGCTCATGTTGGCTTTGTTGGAGAGCTCTCGTCTGTATCGCCTAGCCGACAGTGCCGGTGACCGATTGCGTACGCCTGGAAAAAGTCCGAGCAAACAGCCGTTGTCTACAGTGGACGCCAATGCGACTCCCCTCGCTCCAAGGAGACAACGTCGGACCCGCGCCGACACAGACGGTGGCAACACTTTCAAGAGCGTCCGGGATAAGGAAAACCTCAACCGCACTTACTTCCAGTCGCTTCCTTCTAACTCTCTCATCGTCCTGGACAACGAGCGAACTTGGAAGGAAGCGTTCGAGAGACAGTTGGCGGCTTCGCTTGTGGGAGGCAAGTCGATCATCTTCGAAGCCAGCCACGTCATCTTTAACATGACGAAGGTGAGCCCCAAGGGCGTTGTACAGCTGTCCGGGTCTCACCTGTCCGACCAGGATCTCCCACACTGGGTTCTCTCCGCGATGAAATGCCTGGCCAACTGGCCTAAGCCGCCCAAGACCAGCGACGGACAGGATAGCAGTCTGCCGCAGTATCCTAGCTTTGTCTACGACGTCTTCTCCGTGGTGAAAGAGTACTTCCTCGATCTAAAAGAACCACTTGTGCCATACGGGCTATTTGACCTCTTCGTGGCCGCTCAGATCAGGGCTGATGAGGCGAGCTGCCCCCAAAACTTAGCTTGCTTCCCCCTGAACACGGTGCCCGTCCAGACGTCCACGCCTACAACTGTTAACGAAGACAGGCGCTCGTTCTACTGTAACCCCTACGGCGGAAATGGCCCCCAACAACACGAGCGAGTAGCAAGAATCAGGCAAACGTTGGAATTGCAAGCTAACGACCACAGTCCGGCCAGCCACCTCTCCTCGCTGGAGACGTCTTCTTCATACGGCGATTCCGCCCTGAGTGCCAGCATGAGTACGACGGCCATCATGCGACACTTTCTCCCTCCCAACACGTGCTTCGAGACTGCCTTCATGCACGAGGACCCTATCACCCGCATCGTGCCGCAGAAGCAGAGTGAGACGCTCCACCTTCGCCGCCGAAACACCCGCTTGGTGGTGCCTCCAGCACCCCCCTCCTGGGACACGAGGAGCATCGCCACGCAGACGAGTGTGGAGGAGCAAGAATGTGCCAAGAGACAACCTAGATGGAGGAGGTCTTCTCGACAGCGCAAGTCTATCGCAGTGATGGAGTTCTCCGACGAGGGCAAAAAGACGGGCCTCTCCACGGGCTCGCTGAAAGCCCCAAGGGAGGTGGCGTCTTCCGCGGACAACTTGTTGGGAGATTGCGCTGCGTCTCATCAACGCAGACACTCCATGATACCTGGAGGCTTGAACACCACAGCGTCTTGTGACAACGTGATCCTCTCGAAGGCCGTGAGGAAAGAGAAGCGGAAGCAACAGCGACTGCGTCAAGAGCGCGCTCAGTCAGTGGACAGACTGAGTACTCGGAAGAGCAGTGGACAGCGCTTCCTCACCAACCACTATCAACATCTTACCGTGAAGACCCCCATCGACGAGCTCGGCTTTCCTGTGACTGACCTACAGTGCGTCCGAGCTGTGCCTTGTCGGGCAGAAATCGGGGAAGAGCAACACCAGACAAAAGTCTCCGCCGGGGGCTACGTGCCGTCTTCTGGAATATCCACGGCCGTCACCGACACGTTGAAGCTGTTGGCGCTTCTGCTTCCACCTCCAAACAGGAGAAAGTTGCAGTTGTTGCTCAAGTTCATCGTGCGCGTGTCCGCCAACTCCAAAGTTTCATTGGTGCGGGGACAACCGAACCTTGCCTTCCTGCTCGATACCTTTTCGCCAGCCATCCTGAGGCCTTCTGGACTACGCAAATGTGACGGTAGCCTATGCAGGAGAATAGTCAGGCTGTTCCTGGAGAATTATGATGCGGTCTGGTTGCCTCCGGAGTCGCTCAGGCGAGAAGTTGAAGAGAAGGTGAGTACATTCTTTCGGGCCAGAGAACGATGAAGTCCGAACTTGTCCACGACGCTCATCCTCCGTGAGGACAGCAGTCCAGTAGCTAGTTGTGTCCCAGTCTCACGGGAAGAGTCTTAGCATCACACCTGACAGTGCGATTGACACTCGTGTGTTTGATGCTCTTTAGAATGATTTCCATTCCTTTTGAATGGTTAACTCAAGTGTCAGAGTGCGTACCTGTTCACGTTACAGGCATTTCAGCCCCTCAAAGGAGAGCTGAGGCGCTCAGATGACACGTGCTACAGAGTTGTTTTCTTTCTCCTTCCAGGTGTATCAGTCCTTGATTAGCAAGCGTCTGGAAGCCGGCGAGGATCCCTTCCCAATAACCTACTGCCAGCGAGTGCCCAAGAACGTGTACGAGAAGGAGAAGACGAGCGGCGTTGAGAGTGCCATGACCAGCTTGCTGAAGCAGATTGTGGACAGCAACAAGCTCTCGGAAAAAGAAAAGCGCAAGAAGCTGACCAAGTTTAAAGAGGAGTACCCCAACATCTACTACGACCGATTTCCCACTGAGGAAAGTGAACCCCGCTTCATGCAGGACTTCAGGAAGAAGTCATCCAACTCTTTCCATCGACTGTCGTCCTTAGCCAAGATTAGAAGTGTCATGAGAATTTGAAGTGTACTTACATAGTCTTCCAGCAGACAGAGCTGGAGCAGGAAGAATATCTTCTCTTCA
>JAAUXU010016535.1_pt1 | contig 26707 bp, 19 predicted proteins | sample 7278151 | NCBI WGS metagenome assembly JAAUXU01 (sample SAMN14350113, study PRJNA611818) | marine sediment metagenome | isolation source: surface marine sediment (1.8m) | place: French Polynesia: Moorea | collected 2018-08
GAGCCAAGACACCTAGAATTCTAGCTGCCTTGCGAAGAGCTTCTTCAATTGCATCACCATGGCCCCAAAGAGGAAGACAATGTCCCTCCTGGAGAAAAAGTCCTTGCTCAAATCCTGTGATAGTCTTCCCAAGATGAGCCAAGGTTTAGTGATTTTGAGCCCTTTTCACCCTCATTTTTATCCTTATTTTACTCATTTTTGCTGCTATACGGTTATATCAGTCATACGGATAAATCGGCCAAATTCTCTGGTCCCAACATGATCATCATAAGCGTGTTCCACTGTATTGGAGTGTTCTTAAGTGCTATAGACAGATCGGTCTCTGGGCATGGTTGGTCCATTGCCTGGGGGGCATTGATTAGTATGATCCGAGAGGGCAAGGACCTTGGCCTGGAAAGTCTCTCCTGTCCCCCTGATGGAGGTACCGGCAAATCATCAATGACTGATTCTCAGCTGTCTATGATGGCCGAGTCTTGGCCTTCTACTCTTGTTGCAGGTGCCAGGACTGGCCCCCAGGCCATTGACGACAGAGGCAGCCATACAACCTCCCTCTAGGACACTGAGGTCGTACAAGGCAACGGTTAAAGGGGACAACCCCTACATTCTCACTGTCCATGTAGGTACAGATGAAAGGTCTTACGTCGAAAAGGAGCTCTTTTTCAGGCTCATTGATGAGGTGGAGAAGGTAATCCTCGCTGATCAGTCCAAGGAGGTCCCAGAACTCTACTGCTTCTTCAGGAGATGGGCAGGGGGATGGGGGCTCCTAGGCTGCCCAAACAAAGCAACGGCAGACTATCTTAGTTGGATTGTCACAGGCATAAAGATGGTCTTCAAAGGTTGTTCAAAGGGGGGAGCAAGGTAAGCTAGCAAAGATGTCCTTCTACACACCTCACTTTAAAAACTTCCTGGCAGGGAAGGGTGTTCTGGACTGTATGGTCTGGCAGAACAAACTGCCAGGGGGTTATGTGATACATTCTTTCCAGCAGCTCCAACTGTGGTTTGTGCCACCAAGGAGGGGCTGGAGAGTGAAAGTGAGGACCCCCCACATCCTGACAGGTGAGGAGTACCATCATTATGTGCTCCTTAAAAAGCAGGAGGCCAATGCCTGGCATAAGCAGGGCTTGGGTACCAGCTCTGGTCTTGAATGAGGGGCCAAACACGGTCTAGACTGCCCAAGAGGGAGCCATTCCAAGGGCCAGGGAGGTGGAGCCAGCAGGGGCAGCTCAACTGAGCCTGATAATGACACAGGCATCCAAAGGTATTTGTCATAATGGCTACATCTTCATGAATAAATAGTGGATGGGGGCCCCCCATCCACTTCCCCAGTTTTTCCTCCCAACCACTCAAAAAAATCTCTGAGTAAGACCTATTGTTTTCTCTCACTTAATAGCCAACATTGCTGTCAGCAAATCTCCACACCTTCCTAAGCAATCGAGACAGTGTCTGCCTATTCCTTCAGGAGCTGTATCTGCATGGTAGACTCACTGCTGAACTTCAGTGTCCCTTACATGCCAACAGCACTAACCCTATGGCTGCACATGTCTGCACCTGTCACATGGATGAGTGGTTCTGCCTGGAATTCTCTGGAAGGGATATGTGCACCTCCATATGGGTCACAGGTACCTCAACAGACTGTAATAATAATGATCTTAGGATCTACCTCATCTCAATGTACCTGGACATCATGGCTTTCGCAGAGCAGATTTTTCCCCTGGGCTGGAAAGAACTGGTAACACACTGTACCAGATCTAAATTTCCCCTTATTGCATGACTTGACACTTATGCTCATAGCATATTATGGGGGGAAGAAGGTAACCCATGAGGCAAACTTATAAAGAACTACATCCTTTCTCACTCTCTGGTGGTGGAAAATGTAGGTCATGTCCCAACTTTCAATGCTAGGGGTGCAAAAACATGGACAGACATTACTCTATCGCTCAATCTATCCCCTTATACCCTTGAGGGATGAAGGGTTTGCTCTGATGCTACTTTTTCAGACCACAGACATGTTGAGTTCAGCATATCAGTATGGACCGAAGATACTAGTGAGGTTCCTAATTTGGTCAAGGCCAATTGGCAGAAGTTTAGAGAATACCTAGACAGACAGCTATTTAGGGACCCAAAGTATATTGCTAAGTGATGGCTGAATAGGGCGGTGCTTGGGTTGGAGAGATGTATCCAAAGGGCCCTCAAACTTGCGTGTCCTCTGCACAGGGGCCCACACTGACCAGGCAAGCCTTTTTACTGGGAAGGAGGGGTACCAGGATCAAGATGGAATGCTAGGAGGGCCTGGAGGATATACTCTAGAGACCAAAATGAGGTCACCTGGACTGCATATCTTGAGAGCAGACAGGCTTTCCAAAGGTGAGTAAAGGGGCCAAGCAGGTGTCCTGGAAGGTCTATATGGAGCTTCCAATGCTCTGGTTGATGGCCCTGAGGGCACAGTGGATTACCTGTTGGATGGTCATTGCTGTGGCAACACTGGTAAGGTACCCACCTTACCAATTAGGTTGAGGGGAGGGAGAACACATATTATGATGGATTTGGTGATGATGCTCTTCGGGTGATTGACCATGCTTTGGCAACCAAAATATATTCCAGCATGCAGTTGCAGATACATCGCTATGTGGTAGCATAGCAGTCTGTGGGAAAATCGCATTCAAATCTGGGTTCTACCTGCAACAGTTGCAATGACAAACAAATCAATAGTACCACAAAAAAGTTCTTGGTGCTGTACAAATAGCTTTGGTGGCTCGTTGGCCCTTACATCATCCCCCGCTTTCTTGTCATCGCCGACCTTTTCATCATCACTGGTCTTCACAAAACAAGAAACTAAATTTTTTGCCCTTCTGATCACATTTTTAGCCCTCTTTTTCACATAAAGATGACATTTTGGCTATGAAAAAAGAAAGTTTTTTCCGGGCCTTACTCAAAACATGTTATGAGCAAGATTAAGAGAGAGCATCAAACTGTACTATATATGTCCTATCATGGACCAGGCCAAGACGACCTATGTTGGGAAAATACAAATCTGTACCGTGCACATACTGCACAGCTGATTTGGTTGGCTAAGTTTCCCGAAAGTTTTCGTGGGATTTTCCAAGAACGATGTCCCAATTTCTCATTTCCCTGGAACATTTTATCAGTGTTGTGTTTGTGTCGATAACATACGAGGAATTCAACTTCGAGGTTTCTATATTTTAGCTGGGACATTATGAATGACTCAATTAGTAATTTCCGTTATCTCTAATGAGCTCCAGTTGAGTCAACCATTTTTGAGAGGAAGCCAAAACTGCAGCGTAGCTGCCGCCACAATCACTTACAGCATTGCGAGATTGCCGGTGATCCAAAGGGCCCAATTTGATACCACCGGCCTAAATAAGAATTTCCAAAACTGCCCATGCGACAAGAAGAAGGGGCAATGGAAAAAAGACCAACCGAGCACTGCCTAAATATCCACAAATTCTTCAAAATCTGGCGGGGAAGTGGCAACCCTGATCACGCCGACCTAAGCAATATTTCTAACATGTCGTCTTGTAGAGGAAAACGATTTAACTTCCTGGTAGTTGAAGCAAACATCTGCTAGTTAGTAGTAGTTTAAAGTATGTACGGTACGTGACATAAACAGGTCTCTGTAGTTTCTCTGTAGTTAAATAGTCTACTGCAGGGGGAGGGGGGGGGCGCAAGGCCATGGCGAAGAGGACGTTGCAGACGGGGAGAGGGAAGGGCTTCTGCAGGGGAGAAGGGGGTGATGGGACGAGGGGGTCAGCATGACTCGGAGGGTCGGCTAAGGAACAGCTAGAGTAGCACACGTGTACTGACCCCATTAGGTTATACAGCATGTATGAAAAAGAAGTACCTCTTTCCAAACGTTCATTTCCCGGTAAACAAAGCTGCTGCAGAAGATTCTTGGTACGAGCATCAAGAGAGTCATTGTGGTCTCGAGTTTCTGCTCGTCTGAAAATTTTGAAGATTTCTTTTTTTTTAAATTCAAAATGCCAAGCTGATGCCAAATGCACGACCAATGCCAAATGCATTATCAGTAGGGATGTAGACGGCAAAAGTGGTGCCAAGGCCATTGCCAAAGGCAGCACGCGCAAGCCAAGGCGCCTTTCCATTTGATCTCCTAACATATCACAGCCACATATGGCACAAAAATGCGTTGAATCTTCGCACTTTGAAATCGAAAGACAAGTCCGAATTTCAACATTTCAAAATGAACAAGAAACTTGTGAATTGTTTTGTTACCGAGCATGCCAATGTAGCCCCGGCTGCCGAGAAATTTACATTTGTCAAGGGGTATTCTTTTCTGGGACATACTGTCCAGGAAGAGCGTATAATAAGTAGCCTCATGATAATTGCAGTACGTTTCGGTGTTTTTTTTTTGCACACATGTGCGAGTACTGTAGGTATGACTTTATTATGTACCTGGAGGAGTCTGCCGAATTGCCACCCTTCCCCGCGCCCCTGCTGCTGTCGACGGAGGCCAACTCCTCGTGCAAGCTGACATTGTCCACGGAGTGCATCTTTTGATACCTGGGTCTCGTCCTAGGAGCTGCTTCAGGTCTTCTTCTGCCTGGTGCCTTGGCCGCGTTTGCCACAGTTACCCCATTGGCCGCCTCTGGCATTCCATTGGCAAAGTAGTCATCATCGTACTCGTATTCGCTCGTGGTCGCCAAGTCCAGAGCCAGCGGAGGAGGCGCCATCAGCATGCTGTTGCTCTCCGGCCCCATGATCCCCCTCATGAGGTCCGAGACTTGTTGCAGCTGCTGCTTCTGATCTGCCCTTGGTCCCTCACCCTCGTCACTGCCGTGGAATTGCTCTGCGTTGTCCTGTCTCTTAAGGTCGTCAACCATCCTGACCCCCTGACAAAGGCTGTTGTTCTCGCTCACGATAGCCTCATTGACTTGGGAGTCTCTCTCGTCCAGTATTTTGGCGTTGAGGGCTTTCATATAGTCCAGCTGCTGCACGATGCCTTCCCTCTCCTGTGCGATCGTCTCGCTGACAGCCAGCGCGGCCTTGGCCCTCTGCCTCCGCTCTGACTTGGTCTCATGTCTCAACGACTGCATCTGCTCGGCCAACTCGTTGTGCAAGATCTTCTGCCGATCAACTTCCATCTGCAGGCGGTCCCTCTCCTTAGCCAGGTGAGCGTTCTCCTCCTGCATCGTGGGAAGCACGGACTTTTTGGTTTCCTCAAGTTCACGCTCAAGTTCTCTGGAGAACAACAAAAAAAGGACACGTTATTCTATGCACATCCACAGTATGCAGAGCCTTTCGAGGTCTCGTTGAGGCTGAAGAAGGTTGCATCAAGTCCTCAACTGGCTGTCAGATGTTAGCATTTTTTAAGGGAAAAAAGCCACCTGTGAATGCGATGTAAAGAGTTTTGCATAACTGATCGTACCTGGTTCGAGTCATGACATCTTGTAACTGCTGGTCCTTGAGCTGCATTGCCTGTTGCCACTGCTGTCTCAACTGCTGTTCTCTCCGTTCCTCCTCTTCCTGGTGCTGTCGTCTCTCGGCACCAATCTGTGCGTCCATCTCCTCGTAGAGCCTCTGCAGGTGCTCCTCCTGCAAGTGGCTGCGACTCTTGACCGCATGTTCAAGCTGCTCCTGCTCCGACGTCTTGGCCTGCAGGTCTCGGGCCAACTGAGTCAAGAGCTGCTCGAAATTGGCGACGTCGGCGGTTGCGCCATCATGGCGCAAACTCAGCCACATGTCACGCAATGGCTGGTCGTCGTCGACCAGACCCAGGAGACCCAGCTCTCCCAACAGTACGTTGAACTCGTTCTCCTCGTCGGGCTCGACGTCTTCTTCTTTCTTTTCAACTTTCACTTCTTTCTCTTCGTTGTCGCCTTCGCCCTGGCCGGTGCCGGACTTGCTCTCAATGCCCAAGTACTCGCCGAATCCCTCGGTGAACTCCTTAAGTGTTAGGTATCCGTTGCCGTCTCCATCCAACTGATCGAAGACGGCCTCCAGTTGTTCCGGACCCAGGGGCAACTCTGCTCGCATCCGCTGCATGTCCCTTTTCGTGACGAACCCCTTGTCCTCCTGGTCACATATGGCGAAGAGCACCGAGGCCTTCTCCGACATCATCGGCTTGAGGTCGCTCAGCGTTTCAGGCGGCAGTCCGGACAGAACAGACATGTTCTGCCAAGTGTCAGGCGATGACTAAGTCGTCAAGAGACTTCACTACTAAGCTCGCGCACATGCACATGGAGAGCTGAAGGGGACAGGCAAGGTAACAAGTGTTCCTTTATGTAGATTATGTTGCAGCCAAATAGAGCATTGCAGTGTATAAAGTGGTGGTAGTGTAGGCCGATGGGCCTGCACATAACCTTGGCAAGCCAGCGCAGCAACGGCGTCAATATACGGCAGTGAGAGTGAGAGTGAGGGAGCGCGTGAGTGAGTGAGTGAGAGCGAGTGAGAGAGAGAAAAAAGCGATTGATGATGAGAGAAATCTTTCTTTCTTTCTTTCTCTCTTTCTTTCTTTCTTTTCTTTCTTAGCACAAGTCACAGGTGTGCACGTTTTTATACAGCTTCTTCCAGGGACTGCAGCCCGCTTAAAACCTATTATTGAATGTATGTACAGTGTACATTGCACACCTACATACTTGTACTCTGCAGTACGGAAGTACGAACGTACCAACGTACAGCAGACCGGTGCGGTTGTACTCGAAGGTGGCAGATGACTGCTTCACTCATCGGTACACACACGGTGCGGTCGAACGCGGTTAAACGCGCGGCGGATAATCGCACTCCACGTTCATACTCTTCGAAGTCCGCGAATTTTCCATACCTTAGGACCCCAAGCTTTAATTGGACGGAAGTTTGGGCTTGACTATGGTTAAGCTCGCACTTCTTGAGCTAATCTGACAAGAAAATCTTTCGCCTCAGAGCTGAAAACCAAGCAATGTGGACATTTTTTTTTCAAAACGATGGCTTCAAGGTCAATGGAGATGACGGCTAACATGCCCACCAACCTCGAGTCCATGTGTTACCCTTCTTTCTCTGAATGCCACGGACTGCAACATGGAGAACTGCCCCTTAACGCACATTGCGGTGAAGCACACGCTTCTTTCCGTCCCCGAGGGTGTGCGGTGAACTGCGCTTCACTGTGCGACCATTTGTTGCAGCGTACGCGATATGCAACCGCCACAACCTCCCCACCGACTCGCCCCGTGCAAAGTGGTACAGCATATGCGAAGTCTATGTGTTCTTTCTTTTCCACGTCAATCCTCTGGATGTTGTTCTTCTCTTCACGCGTGAATGAGTGATTACTTTCCTCTCTCCATTAATCTATTCTGTTCGTCCTTGAAGCGCAGCTCACAGCAGAGGACGGACCTGTTCGCCTTGGAGAGGTAAGGACTGACAGACAGCAGCATCTCAAAGTGCAAGGCCTTCCCTGGAGCTTCTTCGTAGGATTGAGACAAGGCCACAAAGGTCACCCGTGGAGACCAACTTTAATTATTTCTCGCCAGTTTTTGGCGGGCTTTGTCAGTATTTTGTGCGTTTGGTGTGCGAAAAATAAGGCCACACACTATTGCTCCGGAGTCCACCTGAGTTTTTCGCATTGATGTCGTGGTCTCATTGCATAAGCCCTTCAATAGGATTTATGGAAGATTACAGTATAGTCCCTTTTTTGTGGTGGATTTGCTTCCTTCACTCGACTGAAGATTATGAGAGAGCTCAAGTTTGCACTGGAGTGTAACAATTATCCGCCATGTTTGCGTACATGGTTTTTTGGGGGGCGAACGACCTTCCCAGGATCGACAGCTTGAGCAAGAATCGATGTAACTTGAGGTGTGTCGACGACACATCCAGTCAGTCGTGTCCACGGCTCCAAATCGAAACTTCTGCTTGCTCCCAGAAGTACGTTGTACTTGCATGAGTACGTGTAAATGAGAATTTTCTACGTCCACTCACTCTTCCAGCATTGCACTCATGTTTGAGGCTGCTTTTGTTACATAACCGCTTCTCACGCAATTGTTACATAACCCTTTCTGAAGCTGAGTCAGGCACTCCCTTGTCGCACATTGTATTCGATCTACAGACTTTTCCACTTGCTCAATCTTACGCAAACACCGCATGCATACACGTACAGTCAATCCCCGACAGTTGGACGTTAAGCAATGAAAAATAGGCAAGCAACTCGATCGACCGATCGATGAATCGATAATGCATCTTCTCCTAGTCAAATTCTGGTCTCGGAGGCATCCTTCCCACCCCTATGGATGGCCTGGGCGAGAAGGGATGCGCAGTAATAATGGAGAGCATGATTTGCAGCCGCGGTCTTCGAGACATTTCAGTCGCCTAAAAAGAAACGTGCATGTGAGACACCAGCAAGTAGTACGCAGACGGCACGGTGGGCGCCCCCACTACCTCCTTCAAGTGTCGCCGGACCACGAACACCCAGCTCCACGTGAGGAAGAGAGCTCGCACCAGGTTGGCCAAAGCAGCCAACCTGAAGAAACCTGAAGATAGGAAGAAATGGATATGCGGAGAGGTACATAGATGGGCAGATACAGAGAACTTCAAGCTGAAGGCCAAGTCAAACGTCGTGTACGTCCATAACGACTCCCACTTGCCAGGCAACAGCAGAAACGCCAGCGCCAGCGCCCACGAGGCCACCGCCTCGGTGGCGTAGACCACCATCCACGGGAGAAATAGCCAGGACCTTTGTGTTATAACCCCGGCCCCCAGAAGCAAATTGGAGGAGAGCGCACACAGGCTGACGAGAGGCTCCGCAAAATGACTCTCCTCTTGGTGCTGCAGAAAAAAACGAGGAGGAGAAAGATTTTTCTCCTCAAGCAAGCAACCCAAGCTCCTCTTCTTCTTCGTCTTCTCCTCCGCTTTTTCTCTTTACTCGGTGCTGTCCGCCAAATCCCTCCTCCTCTTGCTTTTTAACACGAAGCTGACTGGGCACAAAGGCATTACAGAGTTTGCCAAAGAAGGAAAGAAAGAAGGAAGGAAAGAAGGAAAGAAAGAAGGAAAGAAAGAAAGAAAGAAAGAAGGGGTAACAGACAGCCCAGCTCTTCTGTGGCCGTTTGAATGAACAAGTGACTGCTCATCACAGCTACGTATGGACTCCTCCAACGAGGGAATTCGCTTCAAAAGAGCACTTGCAAGCTTTTCCAATGAGCTCTCGTCACTGCATAGGAGCGAATACAGGCGGCAACGGCGACATCACTAAAAGGGGGGGGGGGGAAGAAACGTCCCCAATCTTTGCTTTCTCTCTTCCATATTTCTTCCAGTGACCGGGAGCTCGTAGCATAAGCTGGGTGCTGTGACCAACAGTAGTGGCTTTACTGCCAAGCCGTGTCTCTATTCTCTTTGGGGAGCTTTCTATATTGTTACAGCAACAAATGCACTGTATTTTCCGACACTTCTGGACGGGCTGCGTACGAATGTGTTACGTACCAGGTGTGCGTACTCATGCAGTCGGAGTCAAAAGTTTGCCTACGCCCGTGCGGCTGCAGCGGCTGCAGCGGCTGCATGAGTGACGAATCAACATATTCTTTTGTATTACGGTCTTTCTTTTATTTTTAAGCCAAGAAGCTGAAATGAACTCTTGACGACGCACAGTGCAACCACTGCTCTTCCCACAGAGAATGTGCTGTACTGATGATCAAGTGAACTTCGGCGGAAGCTCAGAACGTTTGACCACTCACATTTTTGCATCAACATGTTTTACCCCCTGTTGAGTAAAATGGCTGTGAGCGCTTTTTGCAGTCAGCTGGGACCTCAAGCCTCGATCTGAGCCTTTAAGGCTCTGCTTTTACAAGTACCGAATAATCAGGGGACTTTGTCTTTCCACCCGACTTCTGGCAAACTTTTGACTTCAGGTGTACGCAGTTTCAGCATTGACGGACTGTTCAGGTGTTCCCTGGGACGTCCCCGGGACGTCCCCTGGACTCCTGGAGAGCACACGGCTCACCGGTAGGCGATGTTTCTCCTTTCTTTTGTTTTCTAAGTCCTCTAACCCAAAGTTTTGCTTTTTTTTTTCACTCCATGTAGTAGCACACATGCGTAAGTCTCGTACCGACTTTTTTTGGATGGCACCATTAGACAACTTTAAGCTACATAAGTAGAGGTTGCTTGACTCACTCACGTCTGTAGCAAGGGTGCGTCGAGCTGCGAGCGTGCCCTGGGGCCCAATCTACTGGGGGGCCCACGTGAAATTGCACACTCAGACCAGGAAGCAGACCAAGTTGACGCCAGAAGTAACAAACAGTTCAAGGTTTTAACGACGAATGGCAACACTTGAAATCATCCAAATCCTCCTCACAAGCGTGCAATGTGGAGCGAAAATGATACCACTTCCGTGGACAATTTGATGTTGAATCCCCTCTAGTATTAATCGCAATTTGAGCGAACTTCAGGGGTGATGGATGATTTTTCCACGATTTTCTCAAGTCGTCAAAGTACCACTCCAATCTATTCACTTTTTTTCTTTTCGGAAATCGTGCTTAAGACTTTACATTTATGCTTTATATAAGAAAGCAAAAATAGTTTCCGCAGAAAGACGTGCTGATTCTGACACCGCGTATAGAAAAGTACAAGTTTGCTATCCAATAAAAAGTACTTTTAAACCCTGAAGGCAAACCGCACTTAATAAATTGGTTCCCCACCCCCTTTGCTATTGCTCAGTCAGCTCGCACTGATGACCTTGGTAACAATGCTTTGCTACATCAATCTGAGTCTGTGTGATTTTGGGATGTACAAGAAGAAAACGACTTTTTTCCGCCTGTCTTACTTCCTGCCAGCCTGCCTGCCAGCCTGCCTGCCAGCCATTCTTAGTGGCAAGAAACGGGATTTTTTCCCCATTCTTTCGCCGCTGCCGCCATCTTCCTCCTTGAAGAGAATCATGGAACCCCAAGGCTAAAAACGAGGCGGAAGGAGAAGAGGAGTTCGCATTTTTTGTTGAAAACTTTCCTCCGCCAAAGTAAAATTCGTCTCAGACTCCCAACTGTTACTCCCTGTTGGCTTCTCGCTCGTCTTCGACTCGACCTGACTTCTTTTCCCTAGTCTTCTTCTTCTTCTTCTTCGTCGTCGTCGTCGTCTTCTCCTTCGCTGTCTTCTTCTTCGTCTTCTTTCTCGATGACGAGACAACCTCGACTTTCTGTCTCTCTCTGCACCCTCAGTTGTGGTTGCACGAGAGGAAGAAGCAGGCCTGATGATGCCGGAGCTGAAGGTTAGGGCATTTTCAGGCTGTTGCGCTGAATCCACGCTGCACAGCACAACAATAAATGTGGTAAAGAGGGATTCGATCATTCTGGGATATAACTAGCGTACTTTTAGTAGATCGTACCATTATTCTAGTATAGAAATACAGTGCTTGCGGTAAAGAATTGTGGTCACAACGTAGTGGAAGTGCGTATTTGGCAGCGAAAAGTAAGTTATTTGAGGGTTTTTTTTTAAGAAATCGGTCATTGGACACTCACATCTTGTGACAGGACAATTTCTAAATGTCCATGATGAGCCTGTGTGCTCAAATTGCTACCCCGTACGAGAAATGGGGCAAAGAACAGCAGCAGATTGAGCTGGCTTTAGCCATTTTGAGCCCCTTTCTCCGGGATCCGTAGATGCAATCCCACCAAGGTAGACACTTGACCCATGCATCCTCCGGGTGTGCCACACCAACCTTAGAGTTCGATCAGCAGACCACCACTACCCTCAAAGACAGGGTAAGATGAAGCATCTGGCCTCTGTGACCAGTGAGTATAAAACACGCCGGTCAAAGAGAAACAGGGATGATGTTTACATGCCTACACATTGGGAAAGAGGAGAGCACAGACAGAGAGCACAAATGGTGAAAGATAACCATGTCAACCAGCAGCATCTCTGTGACATTGCGTATCTGTTAGGAATCTCCACTATTGCCATCAAGGCATCCAGGCGTTCCAAGATGGCTCTCCTGGCATTTAGAAACAATGATACTGAGTGAGCTTTTGAGTGCGACCTCAGCGTAGCTGACATCTGCAGTGTGTTCGACATCAGCAAGCAAGTGGTAGCAGACAGTCTCTTCTGTGACCTTGGTCACCGCCATGGACACTGTCTTTGCACGGTTGGCTGACAACAACAATGATGACCTTAGAAACAGCATGGTCGTCATGGAAGGAGCCCCACCTCATGCAGTTTGTGCAATGCAGGAGGCACTGGCACACTGTGGAGATGAGATCAATGGAGTGCTGCTGTGTAAGGACACCTAGCCAGCACACGCCCCTAACCTCAATGCTTTGGACTTTATGGCACGGGATGCCGAGCACCATGCTGACTGTGGTGCCAGAGGTGTCTAGAACCTTAACACCCTCAGGGACAGCATCCACCAGCAATGACAGGCACTCTCCACGCGGTATTTTGTGTGTATGAGTCGGTTATTCCACCAGTGCCTGGAGAGGGCCGGGGGGGGGGGGGCTTGCAGCGGCTATTTTGAGGGCAGCTACCATAACTGTTGACAATGCTTTGAAGAAATAAATTGTTCTTCGTTATTGCGTCCACCTCATCCTTTTCCCTCTTGGAGCGTTTTTGTGGCAGCTAAATTTTCCTTCTATAGGGGGAATTGAGGGGGTCTGTTAAACAAGCATTTTTTGCATGTAGCGTATTCAAAGCGGGGTGTGTGTGTGTCTGAGGGAGTGTTATCCCCAGTACAGGAAGGCTGAAGGGACAGGATCCCCCCAGAAGAAATCAGCAAAAATTAGCGAAGGGCCCGAAAATGGCTAAAACCAGCGTTGATTTGGTACTGATTTTAGTGCTGCTTTTCATGCGGTACTGCACTTTGAGCACTGCAGCTTAAAATGGATAGTGAAACAGTTGTGTCCCCATATCTTTCAGTCATGACCTCATACTTGACCTCATACCTAAATGTCCAAGGACTAATTTCAGCAAAAAAGAAAAATGTTTTCTACGCGGAAGACGCACTCCAATTTTGACTGCAATTCTTCACTGCAAGCACTGTATATCAGAACAGCGTCGTACGTCATCCTTGCTGTTGCGACGGAAACAACAACATTGTATTAGTCTTTTGTCCAATTACCTCGTCTTTTGAACGTGTTCTAAAAGGAAGCTATTGATCATTCTGGGGACGGCGCCGCTGAAGAGCTGCCCTTGGATGTTAACCTGGCTGACAGAGGTGCTTTTGTTGTTGTGCTTTTCCGCCACGACGACAATGGGTCTAAGGCAGGTGGACGGACAGAAGAGCAGCATGAAGAGTCCTAGTGATTCTTCAAAGGAGAGAAAGACAGCCAGGCAAAGACAAAGGGTGCGGAGACTTGGAGGCATGACCTATATACGGAAGAGGACGTTGAACACTACGCTAGTGTACTATGGTATGCGTGCACATGAACAGTGTAAGTGTAGTATGTACATACAGGGTGTGAACTAATTGATGGCCCCGAGCACTAATGCACACAAATCTTTTTTTGTTACATTCATTGACCTGTTATTTGCCTACGTGCTTCCCTTTCACCTTCAGGCACCTCTCAATGCGGCGTGGCATCGAGACCACAAGATTGTTCAAACTTTGACCATGCCTCTTTGACATTTTTAGTAAAAATAGTCAGGGGCCATCAATTAGTTTACACCCTGTACGGGCCGAGGTCGTTTGACGATGCATCAATTACACTTTAAAGCCCTCTTATCTCCGCTTTCTCTCCCCCATCGGTTTATGAGCAGCTTTCATTTGGCTCTCTCTACTTACACCCTATGCATGCAACCATCTGTATACGTACACACGTGCACGCGTGCTGTACGTTCTACAGACAGTAGTTGATGGAGACACTCTTGTGTCGAACGTCTCTGTGAATACCAAGGTGTAGTTTCTACCCGTACTAGGGATGAGCGAGCCGGTTTTACTCGAGCTCAATTCGTGGGCACCCGATCCGTTTGACCCTACTCGATATCGATTACCGTCAGAAGCAGTCGGTTTTGTCACCGACCCCTTCCTCATACTATGGCACTGACTGCATTGCATCAAATCCACTGGTGCTGACGTCGTGGTATGAGCTGGGTGTGACGAGAGCAACTATTTCTCCTGACTCGGGTTGCAACGTACGCTTGAGCAAACCCATTTCTAAAGTCATCAGGAATACTGCAATTGTTCATGCTTTGCGCAATAAATTGTCACTGGAATTAGTGGAAAATCCTTTTTAGGAAGGGCAGAGACAGTTCTTTGTAATGCACGAGTACTCGAGCGAGTACCCGGGTACTTCTCGACCTTACTCAGCTACTCGAGCTTACCACACTCGACCATCCCTACTGCATACGGACGTGTGGTAACTCGCACTTGCCCTATGAACGAGGCATATGAAAGAAAGTGAGAGTGGATGTGAATTCTCTTGCTCTTCCTATGCGCGTACTTCTTCTTCCAACAGGTCCTTTTGGCGAGAGGAGAGAGAGATGATTAAGAACGAAGAAGCCCCTATTCGAGGAGAAATACGTGGCTTTGCAGGTAGAAAAGGCATATTCATCATCATCTTTGCTATTCTGCATTCTCAGAAAAGGGCCTCTGCTGCCAAAGAATAGGAGGAAGAGGGAGGAAAACTGTTCCTTGAACATGCGAAACTCTATCTGCGAGCCGCTTACCCGACGCATGTGCGGGGACTTGAATGTATTGCTGTTACGGGCAATAAGCTACTTTCAGGACTTGTTAGCCTGAGCTCTGATTCCATCCAGGCCCAGCTGCATTTCTGGGATATGTGGATGTAACAGTGTGTGAGTGTGAGTTGGCTTCCTTACCTATCCCAAGTGAGATCACGCCTCTAGAGGGAACTTGAAACTAAGTCAAGTCTTTCTCCGTTCGCCTGATGATGGAAAGTTGTATACGCACAACGTCAACAAGAGTTCGGAAACGCGATTAAAAATTACAACACTGTGCTACACACACGCACATAATCTGAGGGAGGTGTGAGGAAGTTGTTGGCAACATATACGTGCACATATGTACATTTTGTCATCGACCCAAAATAATCCCCATAAATTAGTTACTGCGATGCAAGCAACGAGCTTTAGTGTGTGTTGTTTCAGAGGCAAGCATGAGCAGCATTATGTATGTACATGTGCTCGTGCACGCGGCCCAATCCTTAGTAACTTCTGCCTTTTAATAAATCATTCCTTCTCCAAACTTTCCGAGACAGGCCTTTCTACGCTCAGGCCCAGCGCACTGCAGGCACACATATGTTTATGTTGGTAGGTTTTCCGTACTTGAAGTGTGTGCTTCACGTAACTTGCCAAAGTGATGCACTCTCTTAGTGGAGAGAGAAGCGAGCAGAGAGGACGCCCGAGCAGAGCGCAATACCCGCGAGAGAAGCGGCAGATTAATCACAAAAACTGGGTGCCCCATTTCTCGGCTGTTTGACGCTCCCCACAACAGGGTCCTCATGCCCTAAATTGCAGTGTCTTCGTGCACTTGACAGGGTGAGACTGCCAACGACGACGCCGGGGTGTTTTTTTTGCTTCACCCGCTCTCTCAGGGGCCCCAACAACGTGTGGCCGCTACTGCTTCGCGCCGCAGAACAGAGCACAGAGCACACATACGTATATGTGTATCACCACTGAATACGTATGTACGCATTACTGCCTTCGACGCTGTGCTGTTAGGGAAGAAGCTTCTGTTTTTTGTCCTTAAAAAGCTCATCCCACTTTTCTCTTGTCTTTGTCGCCAACAATGACAAAGGATGAAAGTCCTAAGAAGGGAGGAGAACCTTTGAGGCAGAGCAGGCACTGATATAAGAAACATATATTATCTTATGAGCCCAGAAAAAGGGCGTACGCACACCTTTCCTCTCCCTCTCATTAACCGCACACTCTCAATCCTTTCCCTCACCAAAAGAGAGGAGAGAACGAAATCTCTCCTAGCCTGGATCACAATTCACGCCCTAACTCTATTACCAGCACGTAGGGTACGTAGTAGTAGCACGTAGCTGGCACTTTTACATGTACCGTGTATACGCTGAACATTAGTCTCCGGAGGAAGAAAAGGAGTGGTAAAGGAGCTTTCACATAATTGAACCCAGCACCTCTGCCATCGATTCTGGAACACACCAGGAGCAGGCAGCTCTCGTAAGAGATGCTGGCGTACAAAGTCATTCGCGCATGGAGTGGCTGCTACTGATGTGTCAAATTGCCCATCAGGACTCCAAGGTGCTCAGGGTCGGATATGACGGAAGGACTCGCCTCAATGCTCACAACGGTTGCAGGAGGGCCAGGGCAGAGTTGACCGTGCAAGCGGGGGTGACCTTGACTATGAACGGGGGGCTGGAGTAACAATAGAAACATCAAAAATAGGGATGAAAACACATGCAATCTGCCGCTCTAAAGCATTTGTTCGCTCATCGTGGACCGCTTCAGAGTCAACTTCAACGTGTTTGCCCCGCTTTTTTCCAACTGAGACAATTTCTTAAAGTCAAATTTGCATGTCTGGAGGCCCCGAGGTTCAAATCCAGAGGCCATTTTGGCGAAAAGAGACTTTCTGTCTGAAAATGAGATTTTTCTTGCACACACACTTGGTGCTGCTGTAGACTTGCAAAGACGGGTAATCCCTGTGTTTGTCAGCAGCTCAGAGTATGGATGAAATAAAAATGACCTAATAGGCGGTGAGCTCTGTATAATTCAGCCGTCATCCACAAGACTACACAGCTTCCTTTGTGCAGCCCACATAATGCAGTCAAAGGGATACATGAAACTTTAAAGGCCTCTGGGGTAGGCATTAAGACACTTTCTTTTCCAATCTCATTTGACTACAAAGTTTTCAAAAGATGACATGTACGTAGTAACTACCTTATTAAAACTTCAGTAATCATCGCAAACCTAATTAAAAAAAGGTCAGACTCTTTCCTGACTGACCTCACGCTATGTAATAAAACTTTAAGGGCAAGGCGACATCCTCATTTCGCTGTCAGGTCCTAATACACGAGATGCAGTGAGAAATGCTGCAGCTTAAGTACATATTAGAGGAAATTTTTGGCTACAACAGAAATTTTGCAGCTGGCACCCCAACATTCGTTACATCGAGATTCGACTGTAATTGGAGGAGACTTCCTCGGAATATGAGTAGCCCTTGGTGGGGGAAAACCCCCAGCTCGTAAAATTAGTGAATGCTTTGGACGCAATCACTAGTCTCCGTTAAGTACTAAGTACTGACAGTGAGTACAGGAGTACTACGCCTACTGCAACCGGTCGGACACGCCACAGCCAAGGCGCCGGAGATGATGCTCCATCTCAAGAGCGTGCACGTGGGGTGATCGCAATTCTAGGTACATGTAAAGCTGAGTTCCCCATCAAGTGTGTAATTGGCCGTAAAGTACACGAATGCTGTGCAGTGCTTACATACAAGAGCAGTGGCTGTTCGGGATAAACTTTTTTATATGGCGCAATTTGGCAGTTCCATTCGAGACCCATGGGAAATGTTCTGCATCGTTTTCTGCGCTCTCGCTTTTTTTGGAGGCTTTTCATTGCTATCGACCGTTCCTGTCTGTTGGCCCAGCGAGTATTTACATCCAGACATAAAACCAACAATATGAGTCCGCTGACTTGACGCAGTGTGTGTCGTAGATACACGTGATGATTTACCACAACTTGTGTGCATGCGCACAACTTGAGGAGTTGCAGCGCAGTTCAGTGATGAAGTATCACGACGCTACTTTCATCACGAAGGAGACTTTCGTACGAGCCTCCTCTCATGGCGGTTGTTGTCTCGTCCTTAGGCGTCATTACGACGTCCCTCACATCGCACTGTAGCACCCAGTACAAGTGCGAGTACTGTGCAAGTACCGGGTCGTTCAAATCTAAGCGTACTCAATTTTGTGCGAGTTTTTTCTGGTGCAAGCTCGACAGGTCGTCATACGAGGCCAGATACGAGTTGTTTCTGTCAATGGGCGGAAACTTTCTTGGCGACTTTGCAGCCGGAACGTGCGAGTGCGAGCACAAAAACCAGGCAACGGTCAATCACCTTGTCATAGCCGGTGGCTTTCAGACATCAGGTAGGAGAAAAAGGCCTCGACATGTCCTGCACCATCGAGATCAATCTGTTTTCATGCTGCAACTGTTGAAGAGAGTCATGATAAGATTTTTAGACTTATACCCTGCCTTCTTTTGTCCACGCCACTTACTTGACTTCTCCAATTTGCGTGTCACATCACCAAGGAAACCCCTGGACCTGCTCAGTCGGGTGGAGGACACGTGGCACAAGGTCCAGGACAGTCAGAAGATAATGTGAGAGGGGAGCATGGAAGCCGATTGTGGAGACTGACAGCAGCTACAACAGGCCTCAGGACTTGGACATGGAAGAGGAGAACAGTGACAATTAAATGATTGATATGAACAGTGATTGAGCTGTGTGAACCGCCTTGACCACCCGAAATAGATCTTGATGCAGACGACGTGCTTCCCATCATCATCAGGTCCCTCTCCGTGAGCATAGTCGAGTGCATGTAATTTTGAAAGACCCGGTACAAACTGTACACTACGTATAGTATGCGACATGTACGTATGTGTATGGTTTGGTTCGGTATATAATAGTGCATACGTAATGTCGTTTTCGCTCTCTTCTCGGTTTCAGCGACAGGAAAAGAGAAAGAGAGAAGTTCTTTCTTCTTTCTCCTAAGCCTCAGTTCTGCATCAGGGCTCTGCGAGCGCGGAGACATCGTCCAGCCCAACAACTTCTTATTTCTCATGGCCGCTGACGTGGCCACCATTGCGGCCAGTTTAGCGCAGCACCAAGGGGGGCAACGCCCTGCGTCGTTGGAGTTGGGCCTGGGGGTCCCCACCACTACGGCGAGGACGACAACGGGAGCGGCGGCGAGGACGACCTCGACGACCGCGGCGACGACGGCCGGGGCGCAGCAGAAGCAGCAAGCACAACAGCATGAAGCGCAGCAGCAAGGAAAGCGTCGACGTCAGCAGACATCCTCGTCGTCCTCGTCGTCTTCGGCTTCGTCTTCTTCTCCGCGAAACTGGCTGGTCAGTTGGTGGCGAGGCAGAGGGAACAGGAAGAAAATCTGCACGTGCCAAGAGATGCGAGGTAGGGAAAATTTGATTTTGTCTCTCCCTTGATTGCCTGATTATGTCAAGCGTACCATCCTCGCGGCGCTCGGCGGACCTCACTTATAGGGGAAAAAATGTTATGTAGCCACCGTACGTACTCTTGCCTCGACGATCCGTGGGTAAATATTGACCTACCCATCTCATTTTACCTGTCAGGCGCGAGAAAGGTTGGGAGACAAGAAATAAATGCTGCTTGGTAACGTACGGACGTGCACATATGTACGTGCTTGTAAGTGTACACAATGGGTAGACGTTCCATTTCATTCTCCCCAACGCATCCGATGCACCAAGTCATTGCGTTGAATACCCAGCTCCAGGATGGATGTACGTGGAGCGCACTCATTCATTCCCACGTCCTCGCCTACGTACGTATGTGGAGTACTGCAGTACTTTCGGTTGAGTTTTAGATTCGGAGTTGGATGTTCCCGTCCCATACATTTCGCGGCATTAGTCTGACTCCGTGGGGGCGGGGTTGGGTTCGTCGCAGTCGTGTCCTGCGCCTACGATGTGCACACTGCGCACGGATAGCGCCAAGTCTGTCTGGAATGCCTGTGAGATTTAAGATTGCACCATGAGCGATCAAATGACAGTCTTCCTCTGCTCCATTCTGCCAAGTCTTCCCGGGGGAGAAAGTGTTGACAATCAAAGGGAAGGCGTTACCACTATCTCTCCACTACCTCGCTCTGGGCCGCAACAAGGTTACGTCCCGGGCTAATGAAGAATTAGTACTGAAATAACTTTGGGAAGGAGAAGTTCGATGCAGGCAGGCAAGACGAGGCAACGTAGGAGGCTCCCCCCCAAAACGTCCTCCTCCGCCAAGCAAATGCCCTTAAGGGGTGAAAGAGAAGCTCGAGGGTCTGGAAGACGACGACGACGACGACGAAGAAGAAGAAGAAGAAGAAGAAGAAGATGAAGAAGAAGGAGGAGGAGGAGGAGGAGGAGGCAAGCAGACAGAACAAGGAGAGGGAAAGTGCGACGGGTTCTCAAATTCATTCAAATATTGATTCTAACAAAAGTTTATTTGAAGCAGATGGGGAAAGGCGAGGACAGGATCTCCTTCCTCCTTTCTCTCTCCTCCCCCAGGGAGGGGGAAAAAGAAGAGTTGGTGTAGAATGTATGGAAATGAGCGTCAATTTTTGCTCCGCCTAAGGTACGTACACGCCATTCTAGTTTGGTACATTGCCTGGCACAGTAAAGAAGCATGAAAGGAAGAACACTCTGAAAGAGAGGAGAGAGAAGCGATTTTCCTGGCACCTCTTCTGCCAGCTAAAAGGAAAAATCCTTTCTAGCCATCACGCCTCGTCTCCCTTTTCCCCCGGTGGAGTCCGCACGGCCTTGAAAAGCCCATTAATACATATGGCGGCTGAAAAGAAGGGTCCCAACAAGGTGCTCTATGTACATACGCACACGCTATTCGTGCACCAACCTGTACTTTAAAAGCTGTGTCCACCGTCTCTCATACACGTGCAGCAGTGTTGTACACTCGTTGTGTGTGTGTGTGTGTGTGTGTGTGTGTGTGTGTGCGTGCGCGTGCGCGTGTACGGACGTATGTACAACGGATCCCCCTGCTGCTACAACTCGTTTCATCTGAGACCTTGAACGTCGAGTGGAAGAGAAAAGCTGGCGGAAATTGAAAAATGGACTGATGAAGGAGATCAATCAATCGATTTGCTCTAACTTCTCTTTGTCACATTTCTTTTCTCAGCTCCGTCTCCCCAGCAGCAGCCTTCCAAATGCGGCTTCTTTCCACTGCGTCCTCTAGCGGGTGCCACCACCTCCGAGGAGGTCTTCTATACAAGGCTGGGAAGGTCTCAGTCCGAGGAGGACCACCTGAAGGTGAGCGACCGAGAGGACATTCATGCTCCTCCGATAATGATAGATGTCAGCGAAGCGAGACTCATGGAGTCTTCTCCCTCTTCTCCTATCTCTTCCTCTTCAACCCCTGCATCTCCTACTCCTTCTTCTGCTTCTACCAACCTCGTTTCTTTTTTTTTTTTCAAGATCAGAGAACTTACTGCATGCATGGGAAGCGAGAGTGCGATGGCTGATCTCGTATGAATGACAATATATTGGCCTCCAGCAAGTCCATCCATGACTTCGGCGGACACAGTAAATTGCAATGGATTGAATAGATTACTACTCCAACCTCATGGCAACGATACGTACGTTCAAGGCAATCTGAACACACGTCGCACGCATTAGCACGTGTGCGTACGTGCATAGACCAGGACTCAATTTTTCCGCATAGGATCTCGCACCCAACGTAATTACCTACGAAATTACGTAATTACCTACGAAATGACTGTTTCCCCCCGGCCCTCCTTCTTTTATGCGCTGCTAATGATACCTCGCCCACGTATTTCCAGTACGTACCATGACCATAGCCGGCGCACACGTACGCACATACTGCACTGCACATCTTCTGAGAGCCTCTCTACAACTGGAGAGATTTCGGTCGCAGAGGAGGACAAGCGATATATGTATGTGTATGTACGTGTTTCTTCTCCTTGAGAGAAAACGGGTCGTTCCAAGTCGATCAGGACCCTCTTAAATTTGGACCAGGCCGACGAGAGATAATGAATTCGGTCCAGGTCACAAGAGAGAGAAAAGAAAGCAAGCAAGAAATATATTACACCGGTCCCTAGAAGGAGAAACGCTAAAGGAATCCTAAAGAATCGCCCACCTGCCCTTCATGTTTGAAGCGTTGTGGTGTAAGCAGAGATGAAGGTGTAACAATAGTGGATGATGAAGGTCAAAACTTTGCTCTCGGTTGCTAGTCAGAAAGAAAAAGCCTTCATTCAACGTTGCTTAGCCCCCATGAATACTCGTGCAAATCTTATGCATTGGTCTGGGCATAATTGAGCATCATTGTGCATAGCAGAGAATAAAAAAGGTTGCTTTTTTAGGTGTAGGCAAACTTTCCACCTCAACTGTACCGTATGTAGAGCGCTGTTCTCATTGGTGTGGGAGCACATTCTCCAACCTCTTTTTTTTTTAGGACTTGGAACAGCCACAACAACAGCCTTCTTCCTCCTCCCGCTTCTCCAGCCCTTTTAAAGGTGTGAGCAAGGCTAAGGCCGCCGAGGAGGCCCTGAAGGCCGCCCTCGCCCAGGAGCATCTCCTAGAGCTGTACTTCCTCAAGCTGGAAGAGGAGGCCAACTACTTCAAGACTGGCTCTCCCACAGAAGAAGAATTTTGCGCTTGCCCAAAGTGCCAGGTGTGCAAACTCTCACTTTATATGGGAGAAAAGTTGCTTTGATCTCCAGCGCAAGTGTTTTTTTGTTCCCCCTCCCTTTACTTATTTATGTTTTTCGTGCAGCATCTCTTATTTGGACCAACGTCCAAACAATGGCAGGGCCTGATTTTATTTCCACTTTTGTACTTGCTTCGTGGCTTTCCTATCTGTGTTGTCGTATGTACTGTCTTACCCCGCTCTCCCTGTGTGTGCCTCTCTCAAAAGCCTTAAAGCCTCCAGATAGCCATGAAACGACAGCAGGGCAGACGGTGAGATAGATTAAGAGAGCGTCGGGGAAAAAGAAGAAGAAGAACAAGACTGTACATCTGGCACTAATGTTCAATTGCTTGTAGTGCTCCTTCCTGCTGAGATACACGTGCAACGTAAGTAGCAGTTTAAGGCGTGATAGCTCAAGAAGACCGTGGAGCGCTTTTTGTGGTCGCACTTGAGGGGGAAGAGGCCTGGAATTCTTTGTGTTGGCGAGACGAACGAAAGAACAGACCGGATCTGTTCTCCTCACTACTTTAAAGTGACTGAGGATTGTTCCACTTCTCCGACTTCCAAGCTTTCCTCTTCGTCTCTTCCCTGCAGCTCAGTAATCATAGAAGCAAGACCTTTTGTTTAATTCCTTTTTTCAGGAATGGGATAAGTCTTGCCGTATTAAGATTCCACGTTAAAATGCACCCTCATGGTACAGGAATCAGACGTCAAAAGTAACCGACTGTTCTAACCATCCACAGTTCAAGGTTTTCACTGTCAGTGACAACACCTAATGTCACCCAAGGCCTCCTCAAAACCGTGCGATGTGTACCAAAAATCACACTACAATTTGATGTGGACCCCTCGGTACTTCCGCGTACTTCGGTGCGTCAACGCTGAACTTTTGCACAGCCAGAGAGGAGGGCCAAGTTTCAAATTTTACCCAGCTATAACTCATCCAAGGATTCTTTGTATAGGGGGAAAGTCGCTGAAAGTGGCAGATTTTTATTCTTCCTAGCCCCAATCTTCTGTTTTAGGAAGCAGTGGTCGTTTTAACTTGTCACCATAAAAGCATCCAACTTTATAAGTCCTTAGCCCGAACCTCAAGCCTTTTGAAGCATTTCCTTTGTGAATTGTCCTCCCAGACAATCCCCGAGGACAAAGAGTTATCCAAATTTTCAGCTGAATTTTTCTCCTACCGCGTAAGATATGATCCTTGACTTGTATGTCAGATAGGTGCTGTAGGCACGAGGACTCGGTCGCCGACAGAGCAGTATTTCCACGTGACTCGGAGCAATTCTTCAGCACACTCACACATGCGCACGAGAGGGATGGTTTGAGTAAGTGAGCGCGCAACTGTTGTCACAGGACCCTCTTTTCTAAGACCCGTGCCCGCAGAATGCCTAACTGAAGAACAGTATGCTAACTTTCTTTTGAGGCAGACGACGTTACCTCGACCCTCTTGTCTGCCTCGGATACTACGGATTCTCTCTGTGCACACGCACACACCCCCACCCACCCACACGCACACGCACACACACACACACACTATTTCTTCTACTTATGGTAGTCGACATACGTTTTATCGAGCTAGCGAGGAAAGTTTTGCGAGGCCGCTGACGCCACTAAAGTCCAAGCGGAAGAAAGAAAGGAAAAAGAAGATAGGAGCAGAAAGACCTTGACACCGCGACCACAACGTGGCGGCGATGGCGGCGAGCAAACTGTAATCAGAGTGATGGCCGGCGTCGAGGTCAAGGAGTATCGCACAGTTGTGGGGCTCCATTAGTTGGGAGTGGGAGGTCCGAGTTGACCCACGTAGTTGTAGTAGTGTTGTAGTCAATTGTGGGGATCTCTCGAGCTATTGACACGTTGCGTTTTCCACTTACAGAATTACTACATAGAGTACTACGCGAACTATCTAGAAAAGTACAAAGGCGGCGGCAGCGGCGGCGGCAGCGGCGGCGGCGGCGGCAGTGGCGGCGACGGCGGAGGCAGCGGCGGTGGAGACGGCGGCCTGGTAGGTCCTCTGGAGACGTCGCTCTTCATGGACGACATCATGAACAATGGAATGACCATGTGCTCCATCATGTGAGAAGTCAACAGGAAAGCAAGAAAGCATAACTAAACTACATGTGTATGTACTGTGTGTACCACGTGGGTGGATGACGATTTATTTTTATGGCATGATGACTTTGCGTTCATACTGTACCGTACACATACCGTACATACTCGTACGTCACTGAGCAATCTCTACTGTTGTGTCGTCCAATTGCCTATAAGAGAGATATGAATGTAAGAATAGTTATTACTACGCACCCCAATATATACCGCGTACGTACCGAGTACGCCCATGCGTGGCATTTTCTTTTTGCTCTTGTACACAGCAAACCATGCCAAGAGGAATGCAACCAACGCATATTTGAATGCCCGGAATGTATGCGACGACGACTTCTCAGCAGCCAACTTGAATGCAACTTCTCTGCGTCAGAGAAAGTTGCAAATATACATATGTAGCTGTGGTTTTAATGCAGCCATGAACTTTCTCCATACGTTCTACGAGCAATGTCTTACTTTTGTCTCACCGGACCCACGGAATAAATACGTGCAAGCATACGTACGTATGTAGCAGTGGCCTGAGGGGTGTTGGAGAAAACACACGACTTGACAAAGTTTTCGTCTGGTCATGTTCACGTATACACACGTGGCACAAGCACACACTGTGAGAGCCCAAAAATATACTTTTCCCCAAAAAATGTGCTTTCCTAGGCAGGATTGTGACTCTCACGGGCTTAAGTACATCTGCGTGCATGCGTGAAAGCGCTTGCGAGAAAAGAGCTTGTCTTTCACACTGCCATCATCCTGTCAAAATTCGCTTTCCCCTGGGGGAAAGAGATATGAAAAGAAAATAGATGAGGACGTACAAAGAAAGACATTAGCGAAGCGTTACCAACTCTGCTTAAGTTCAGCCAACGTCCTCGTCTGCTTGCCACCAGAGCCTCCTACATAATATGCATTTGGGCGAGCAACTTTTAACGTGTTTTCCTCGAAAAGCAAGCAACAAAGGTTTTACAGATTCTAAAGGCACGCTCCTAATTGATCCCCCGAGAAGTAGGAAGACGTGGAAAAAAGTTGGGTGGACGGGACAAGATTGAATTCCCCTGCGACACGTTTATACGTCGGGAGTAGCAGAGCCATTAGCTCCAGTCCAGTAAGCACAATGCTTTCCCGTTACGCAGGCGCCGGTGCTTTTTATGCGTTAGTCGCCCTGCCTGCATGAGCACATCTTGAAGAAGCAGCACAAGTTGGTGCGTGCGCGCGCCGCGTCCACAGGGTGGCCAAGGAGTCGAGGGCAGAGACAGCTGCGGCTGCCAATGACCGTGAAGACTTGTGGGCCGCCCTGTACATGCGGATGCCTCGCTCCATTCCAATGAATGCACGTGAATTTCTTACGACTTGGGGAGGAACACGATCGGTTGGCTGGCGTCTGCCAAGAAGACGATGCATCTGATTATCCCTTCAATTCTTCGGGTCTCAGTGCCCAATTCCAGCCATTTGGCAAGGGATCCCAAGCAGCCAGGCTTTCACGGCGAGAAGAGAGGGTCAGCGGCAACTTGGGTGTGTCAAGTGTATAAGAGTAAGTGTGAGTGAGAATTACATCTCTTCTGTTGTGCTGTGTGGGGGTCCGGAAAAAGAGCTTTGTGACAACACAAGAAGCAGAAAAATGAGAAAGCCCAGTTAGTATTGTCCATGATTGGTACGAGCAAAATCCCAGACCTGGCCCGTGAAAGCGGATTCTCCTGAGCTTGTGTACAATTGAATCCAAGCCAGGCCCAAGATGATAGAATAGCAAGGTAACACTTCTCCATTTTCTGAGAAACTCTAGCTTTTCGGTTCTTTACGTGAGTTCATAATAAAGTGAGCCAGCGAGTGAGGGAAAGTGGAACCCCCTGGCAGACTGGAAATTACTTCTAAATTCTCTCTCCTGCTCTCTCTCAATTTTGTGCTGAAATGAAAGTATTGAGGATGGTTGCGCCGTCGCTAGACGCGCCAAGCCATTTTTCTTTTACATTTTAGGTACTGCTGCAGTTGAGGACACCACTGGTACAACTGTACTTTCTCCTGCGCTATCATTGGTTACTTACTTGCTCTGCTTGTTGCTTTTGTCTGGCTACTTATCTTCTTTATTTATCTCTCCGAGAGAGAGAAAGAGGGAAAGGGAGAAGGAGAGAGATGAGGAAAGAGGGAAAGAATGGGGACCACGCAATGGGGAAAGGAAAAACCAAAGACTGGGACAGACAGAGAGAGAGAGAGAGACAAGAACAAGAGTGGACAGAAGATGGGATAACATGGGAAAGAAAGAGAGAGAAGGAAAGAGAGAGAAGGAAAGAGAGAGAAGGAAAGAGAGAGAAGGAAAGAGAGAGAAGGAAAGAGAGAGAAGGAAAGAGAGAGAAGGAA
>JAAUXU010081513.1_pt1 | contig 26699 bp, 31 predicted proteins | sample 7278151 | NCBI WGS metagenome assembly JAAUXU01 (sample SAMN14350113, study PRJNA611818) | marine sediment metagenome | isolation source: surface marine sediment (1.8m) | place: French Polynesia: Moorea | collected 2018-08
ACGTCGTCCTCTGCGCTTTTTTTTTCCTTGTTTCCCTCACTCTTTTTCTACCTCCACCACGCCCGGGGGGGGGGGGGGGGGGGGGGGGGGGCCCCCGCAGCCAATATATGGCATAGATTGCTTGGGTAAACGTCTCTGTTCACATTCGGCTATTGCATATCGATAAATTTCCCATCCAGCATGTTCAGCCTGAGTAGTTCACATACCTGTGTGTATATTACATACTGCACGTCTAAACTGCTCTCGTTATTCCATTCCCTCCTCTCTCATAGGTTCACGTACGTGTACTGGAAGGATAGAGACAAGGGTGTCAAAGAAAATAAGCTCGAAAGCACCGGCGGTATCACCACACTACACGGCTAAGGGCGCGTCCACACAGGCAAGGTGGAGGTCCCAGATGTCCGCCAGTGTGGGCGCGCCCTCAGGTCCTTTGATCTCGGAGAGACGAAATGAAGATGCAGCACGTTCCGGCACTCAGGAGCCTCCCTCCACTTTCCCCAGCCCTTAGTGCTGTCATGACACCCGGGGGGATCCGGAGAGACGCCCAGAGAGATTTCATTTGCAGCTGCATTAGCTGCAGCTGCCCCCCCCACTCCAGCACTGCTACCTCCCACCACCACTGCCCTGATTCAGTACACAAACGCCAAAAGCAGCAACAGCGTCAAATCTCTTCAGCCTCGCTTTTCACTTAATCTCTGCCTCCCTCAGCCCCGAAGAGAGGATATTAAAAAAGGAAGGATGAGAATGTGTGGGAAAGCAATTTCCTCACCCATTTTCATCACACAGAACTTTTTAATGTCCTTCTTGCCCAAGCTTACGATAAATACGAGGATCGCGAGGGAAGCAGAAGAAAAAAAGCTCCGATGACGTAGAACAGTAATCCATACAGCTCTGTACTGTTATGTGCAGCCATTTCTCTTTTCTCCCTCCCCATAAATCAACAGCTGGATGAAAATAAAGAAATGAAGAAAAAAAAAGGGAAGTCCCTCTTTCTAAATCAGCACAGTTGACAGCGTTTTGCGAAAACAAGGGCAATAAAGCAATTCTCTGCCAGCCTAATTTGTTGGTGCTTCTGCGGCTACGAAACAAGGGAGTCGTTAGCCATTGTCTCTGTATGATGAAGGAGGTCTTTCGTAATGTCTGTACTGCCTACAGTGTAGTCGACTCGTATATAATATTTACATCTAATTCCTCTCCCCCCCCCCACTCAGCGGAGGAGCCGCCAATCAAGGCCTTCTCCATGGTGGCGGCGGTCACGGTCGTAGCCCATTTAGTGCAGGAGCAGCCGACGATTTCCTTCCCCCCCTCTCTCTCGAACACTTGACTTAAAGTAGGAGGACGTTAGTGTGGCTTGGACTTTTTTGTGCGTCCAAGATTTCTCCTTCTTTTTCCTTCCTCAAGCCCCTAAATCAGAGAAGAACCTTGAGACAAAATGAGTGGAGCTGCTGAGAATCCCCCCTCTTTTTCCCCCTCCCTCTGCTCATGGGACTTCTTTTGTAGAGGGATTCTTTACATTTCTGCCTTTTTCTTCACACCTTGAGTGGTTGCCACGCAGTAATGGATCGGGGTGCCGAATTTCAAGTGTGGCAGAGTGACTCAGGTGCCTCCAAAGATGTAACAAAAGAATGTATGAATTTGGGAAACAATACATTTAATGTGTTAAAGCAGCAACAGCAGCAGCAGGTGAGCGTTTCTCGTTTTGAAAAGCACTTCAACTCTCGAGAGGAGGGAGCCAGGGGAGAGAGATTGATGGGCGAGGAGCGGGGAGCACGTCTAGGGGGGGAAGTTGTTGGTGGCGGTGGTGGTGGACGAGGGAGAGAGGGAGGGGGCTCCATCAGACATTAAATGACAGCAAAAGAGAAGGGAGGAGGAGAAGGCACGCAAAATTGTAATGTTCAATAAGAGGCGGGTTTAGTTCTGCTGCCTACAGGGTGCTTCAGAAAGAAAAAGTAAATGCGTGTGGCTGCAACCTCGTTCAGGGCGGTGGAGAATTTCAATGACGGAAACACTCTATATTGATGGAAATTTTATTCACCCAATAGGCCTGCTGCTTCAGTAAGTGTTCACAAGTTCTCTGGGTGCAAGTTGCATGGCCCAGTGCATCCTCCACATTTGTCGCTCATCCACTAGCTGGGGATGGAGGCTCAAAAAGTCGGCCTCAATGGAAGAAGTCAAGTTTCTTGCTGAGGCCTTTCAAAATGCTCTAAGTGAGCTGCACATTCAGAATGGTTGTCAGCATATTCGTAGACATTTGGAGTTGGGTATTCAAGGAAGTTAAACGCTGTGGCAAAACCATGCGTGCAACTGTTTCTCATCCTAGGGGAGTCATCACCCTGTACTACGTATACTTGCAATATCTGTTCTATTGTTGGGCAACTTTACATCCAGGCTTATAATCAGTCACTAGAGCACAGCAACACTGTTCGGCGCGAGTTGGAGGCAAACTTGATTTACTCCAACAGCACGATTGATGTGTAGTTATAAGGCCACTCAATTCGACTACAGCTTCGATTACAACTGTCAACCCTGAGTCATGGCAATAAAAGTGGGGATCCATCGGCTTGAGTAAACCGACTGAGTTCAGGGTGTCACAATATGGTTTAAGGCCAAGGTGAGAGGAGTAACGTACGGAAGAAAGGACTGCCAGTACTTCCTGGGGGTGAGCAAGGATGTCAGCTTGTAAAAATGTCATTGTCAACATTTTCTCGTTGTTGTCTCAAGTCCCCTGAGTGTGGTCAAGTCCCAGTGGGACCAACACCACAAATGGGACACTGGCATTTTAGCTGACAAATACTGGGAGGCAAAGTACGTGTGTGTCACTGGTCCACTCAGTCCGTTGGACCACCCTGTGTCATCAAGCGCCACCGTGTTAAGACTGCATCATCCGTCCTTGTGCATTAATAGAAATATATTGCATAAGTAAGACTTGAGCATCCTCCAGAGAAGGACAACAGTCGGACAAGTTGATTCCATTCGAGTTCTCTCACGACACTTTCACATATCATGAGAAAGCCCGTATTTTATGATGCTGAACACTGCTCGGCCAGACAATCGTGGAAAAACACATTGAGCGCGTTCTTTCTGTACTCTTGGCCCGCGTTGAGGAAGATAAGTGGGAGGGGGAACAAATTATGGGAAAAGTAGTATCCTGTAGGCAAATGTGAGTCTTCATCCGACTCGATATATCCGGGATTTAGTCATAGAAAAAGTAGCGATATCATTCGAGCAGAGATTATCCGAACGCTCTGGGGGTTTCAGCCAATCCATTCGTCGGAGTTCGTTTTCGGTTATCACACTTCGATTTAGAAAAGGTCACATTTTTGTTGACGCTTTCTTCAGTGCATTGAGACGAAAGCACCGAGGAAAATGGCTTCAGATATCAGAACCCCCGCAGATAGGAGGGAAAAAAATGAGTCGTTATTCGAACAATGAATCTAACAACTCTAGGAGAAACAGGAGGAAGAGGCCATAATGGGCTTTATCCAGGCAGCACAGAGAAGAATGGGCCTTAACAGCAGCACTTTACTTCAGCTGCTTCATCTGACGTTTCAGTCTGCGTCATCATCAAGACCAGGATAAGGGAGAGCGAGAGCGAGGCCGAGCAAGCGAGCGAGCGAGCGAGAGAGATCAATCCTTTTTGTCCTTTTTTTGTGTGTGTCATGTAGCATTTCTGTCGATATGACGATGGGTTTTTTTTCTGCGTCACTTTTGTTACCTACACACTCAAGCTCTTTTCCTTTGTCATGCGAGAGAAGAAGAAGAAGAGGAAGTAGGAGACACAGAAGAGCGACGTCGTCGGCGAAGACGTGTTCGACGACAACAACTTTCAGATAAGTCAGAGCTGCTCCTACCACTCTGCCAAGATCGGCGGCGTCGAGAACAGGGTTGACACAACCTGAACGACTAATTTGGAGGCCTTCCTCCCCCAAGGTCAGGCTGCTGCCGACGCCACCAATCACGTTCCTTAGGCCTCATATCTTGACCTGCGTGACTGCCAGCTGTGTTGGAGGACGTTCTGGTGGGCGAGCCTCACCAGAGCTGCCAGGTCCAACTCCGCAGGTGTGCAAAGTGAAACATCGTCCAGTCCCCTTTCCCCCCCCCCTTCTCCTGCCAAGGACAATGCACATTCACGGCGTTATCCCCTTAAAATGTGTCTACATCGGCCTCCGCTGCCAAAGCCTCAATCACAGCTTTCTCCTCCTGCAGAAAACAAGAAAGCCTTTCAAGGTCGTTCGGGCTATAAAGGGGACCCCCCTTTTCGTGTACGTGCGTAGAAGAAAGTCTGCGGTGGCGTCAACCTAAAGAATGATTGAGGTTCGGCAGCTCATACATGCCCGTAAGAGGGGATACGGGGCAATCATCGCGACTTTGTGCGAGAGAGAGAAAGAGGGGATCTCTTTGTGACGACGAAGAAGAAGACGAAGAAGAAGTTCGAGCAGATGTCCAATTTACTATGCCAACAGACATCAATTCTAGGGAGGAGGGGGGGGGGCAAAAAAGTCTCAATTTCCGGTGCTTCTTTGCGATGCGATGCACATCGATCCACTCCGATTACGGGGGACATTCGAGAGATCAGAAAACTCTTAAAGTAACTCTGCTATTCAGACGAGTTCTTGATGGTAATAACGATTTTCTCATGCATGCTGGCAGGGGAGGAAGAGGGGGCAAAATTCCTGTCTGGAGACACACCAGAGTCCAATGCTCGTGCTAGGAGGAAACTCACTGACACACACAAGTTGTGTCCCTCCTCCCATTTTCGACAGTTCCTTCTCATTCTTGCCGAGGCCCGCCCTGAATCAGCATTCTTGGCATCAGTGATAGAGCGACTTCTTCTTGACGTAGCACTTGCAACTACAGTGTTGGTGAAAAAGAAGTCTCCGCTGCTCTCTTCCTCGTCACCTTTGCAGTGTCTTCTGCTCACACCTGTGCACTCAGTTTGTCCCTCCTCCCTGGTGGGCGTGGCCGCGTCGGTCGTCTTCGGGCAGTCCAATCATTCCGGGTGTTTTTTGTGACCCACACTGTACTCGCTCAGCAATGATGACTCCTCTCCAGATGGCCTCGGAAAAGGCCTCGGTCAGCAATCGCCGGGCCTGTTTAATTTCAGCCAATACCGTTTGCCTGATAAAATAATAATAACTGAAGGCTCCTCAGCGTAGATTTGCCCAAAGTGCTGCCCATTCTAGAGCCGGGCTGAGCCAATAATGGTCATTAGCAGGACGTTACCTGAGTTATACGCTCAGAGCTCGCATAAACTCGATATGCAAATGACATCGCTCAGCTCTGGGGCCCCCCATTTTTTTGTGCCAGTTCGTACACAAGTGGGTCATGCCCCAAAGTACTTAAGATGCCTTTGATAGACGTATATTTGTCGTCAGCTCTCGAAACTCTTGTCAGACAAGAAGAACACTGCACACACGCCCCACAAACACAAGCATGCGAGCTCTTGACATTGATGAAAGCGATTCCTTTCCCGGGATCGAACAATAATGATGGATGGGGACACTTTGAATTGAGTTCCCCCCCTACCAGCAAAGAGAGAGAGAGAGAGAGAGAGAGAGAGAGAGAGAGAGAGAGAGAGAGAGAGAGAGCAAAGCTGCACTTCTTTGCGGGGCTTTCAACAGATTTCAGTGAAGGGGGCCTGAACTTGAGCGTAAACCGCTTCATTATGCAGTCATTAACTGGAAATTAGAGGGGCGCAAACAGACTCTTTTACGGGGAAAGTTGCAGGCAAAAAAAAGGAGCTGGAGTAAACCGACCTTGTGCTTTACTAAGCTAAGTAATCTAATCTGTGAGCAAATGGCAAAGCAAATTTGCTCTCAGAAGGGCGTGGTGATGTCAGTGATAGGCAGAGAAGCAGGCCCATTAGGCGTAATGAAAGCTTCTACACATGTGTGTAAGGAACTCTTTTCATTAGTGCGTGCACACGCTTGAGTGCATACACGAATGCCACCCCCCTCCAAAAAAGGGCTCCCATTTTTGCCCCCCCCCCCTTCAATTGCGTTTTATGATGAAAAGAGCCCGTCGGACAGGAGCTAAGCTTATCGATTATGGATATGGAGGACATCTATTATTCATGGCACCGCCAAGAGTTTCGCTGGTCCGACAGCAGGATAAACGAAGCTATAACGTGGCATTTTCGTCCATCAATTTCAGCGTGTAAAAATAGCCATTCTCTATCTTGGAATTTAAAGGAAGCGAAGCGAATGAAGGGGGCGAAGCGAATATCACTTTGAAGGGTCCCAGGTGACAAATTTCCCAAGGGCCAAAGAGATTTTTTCCCCTCCTCCTCTGAGAGGTTTGCGGTCTAAAAGTACATAACTACTCTTCAAGGTTACCACAGCAACAACAAAAAAGTGCCAGAAAGTGGCGCATGTAAGCTGAATGGTCTCAGTCTTGTTGCTTTAACATTACAAGAAATGGGGCTCAGATAGATTGAGTGTCTTTACTACAAAGAGGAGACAGATATTGAATCGTCTCCGGTCACAGTCAGGGCGGGCGGCGACGGCGGCGGCGGCAGCAGCAGCAACGACAACAACGGCAGCAACGGCAACTCCGGCGGCGGAAGCGGCAGCAGCAACAGCAACAGCAGATCGGTCACGAACATGCGCGAAAAGAGGAAGTGGCGGCAGCAGCAAAAGAGCCCTTGGGAGAGAGAGGAGGGAAGAGAAATATGAAGAAGAAAAACGAAGCAGAGAATGTCGATAAATCGATATAGAAGGGCCGTAGTTTTATAATTCACTCTCAGTCGCATGACAGCAATGACGCTTCCACCAGTTATGTAGAAATAAATATTGCTGCTGTCGTAATTCAGCAATCGGCACCCCCATTCTCACCGGGGAGGGGGGGGAAGAAGAAGCTCATAAATCTCCTTTATTGCGCCCAAAATCTGAGAGAGAGAGAGAGAGATCAACACTACTTCTTTTTTTCTACATACGTATATTATGCCCAGACTGCTAATAGAAGAGATCTGGCACAGATGTTCCAAAGCTGTACTGGACTCACTTCTGGCATCGAGTCTGGAAACACCGACGCCATCATCATCGTTATCTCTCACTCCAAGAGGGGGGGGGAGAAATGGAGGAAAACGAGACTTTTGAAGAGCCTCAGCTTTACCCCGGCCCAGACTTTGCTGAGACCGGGTCTGCCTCGCCCGGAGGGGGGGGGGGGAAGCAACTGCGCCATCATCCACATGACACAGGCGGAGAGAAAGGCGCTAAATGGGGGAACCGGCAATATTTTATTGCGCCATTGTCATCGAGGGCCTCCACTAAGGGCCTCCTACAGATACGCCCTTCATTAGGTGGGGCAGGCAGAGGAGGACCAATGAATTCAATGGCGAAAAAGATATCACACACAAATGGAAGGGTTATATTTTACGTCTTCTCGGATCAAGTCGGTCCTGTTCATGCTTGGCATTCCGGTCAAGCCAGCGGCCATAAATTCCAAAAGGTGTTTTGGGGTCAATCCACCTCAATCCATGGGAGTAAAAGGGTCGGGTAGGGGAGAGAAAAAGGGGGGGGGAAGAGAAAGCTTTTTACTCAAGATTTCCGATCGGAGAAGGGACATAAAGCACTGCATTTGGGCGAAAACAGTGATTCTGGTGCCGCTGCTGGTGCTGTTGTTGCTGCTGGTGCTGCTGGTGGTTGTGCTGCTGGTGCTGGTGCTGCTGCTGCTGCTGCAGAGGATGTACAGTAATGGGAGCAAGAGCACTGGGACTTGAGAGACCTTCTGGCCTGAATTTCTACACTGCAGTGGTTAGGGTGGTTGGTGGATACCTAATCATAGCAGCATGAGAACCAACCGGAAGAAGGTTTGAGTCTAGAGAATGAGATTCTCCCTCTGTCTTTCTCTCTCCTGAATTCTGCTTTCCAATTGACCTACTTAGACTTTGCTTCAACTTTTTTTCTTTCCTCTGTAGTTTTCTGGTCCGGAAAAAATCTGCCCAATGGAGCAGCGATCATTGTTTTTGGATCCACTGAAGACAGAGTGAGTGATGCTTGGCAATCCTGCGCTATCTTCGCTGTTTCCACCGTGTATTCTGCATGAATAGCAACACTGAAGACCTTATCTTATAGGATCTTGGAGGGACTTAAAGGGTTGAAAAGAAAGACTGAGGCGGTGCCTTAAGGGTCTGTCCCATCTTTCTCTCTCTCAGTATGCGTGTGTGTATGTGTTTGGGTGTGTACACAATGTGTATGATGGGCCACATAAGTTGTATCTCATGACAATCAGCCATTTGCATAACATAGATGGAAGGGGAGGAAAGAAGCAGCCTTTAAAACAGTCCCCGTACGTAATGCACTAAAGTGGAACCCGATTTGTTCATCCCTCTCTACATATGCAAGTGACGCATTTTGTCGACTTAGGCCTACCTCCGAAGGCCTCAGGAGAGGAAAAAAACTCCTCAAGTAATCAGTGAAGAGGAGGAGGACGAGGAGGAGGGGAAGGGAGAGCCGAAAAAAGTTTGCTGACGTGATCAGTGTCTTCGACCGTCCCTCCTCACGAGGCCGTGGTGTCCTCGCCAACGCTTTTCAAGATCACTCTGTACTTCATGCGCGACCACAAGTGCTACAACTTGAAGTTCCTGGGACACCACGCCATGTCTGCCCACTGCCGGTACATAGGAGGTGGCAACCAATCACCCACGCACGCGCGCACGCGCGCACGCACGTGCGCGCGCACGCTTTGATTGCTGGTTTGGCGAAATCAGGAAAAGCACAAGAAAGAAAAACTGCCTGAGGAAATAGTGGAGGAGGGGAGGATAATTGGAACTCCGATGAGCCCCAAGGACGATTGGATTTGCTTTCTCTCTCTTCAAAAAAAAGACAAACTCAATTTCAACTGTCTTGCGCAGACATTTGGAGATGTCTTGGCCGAAAATGGCACGCTTTTTTGCCAATAAATACAGAAGGGTGGTGGTGGTGGTGGAATCCGCCAGGAAGAAGCAAGAAGCCACGTTATCTTCCCTCCCCGAGGCATTTTTACGCTCTGGCGAAATGAAGAAGAGAAATCTCCATTTTCTTGCGATTTTTCCCCGGCAAAGTCAGCGGATTAGCGCTCGCTCTGAGAAGGCCTCGGGGACCGTTTCTCATTTCGCCTGTCACCTCCCTCGCGCTCTCTGACTCCCACAGACATTTCTTAGCCTCTCTGGCCAGGTCTTCCTCTGCACAGCATTGGGTTGTCTGGCAGAGAGAATGAAATGCCGAATGGGTGGAGCAGAATCCGCAAGACTCTTTGTTAAATGGCTGAGTGGCTCGAGGTCTGCACTGCTGCTGACGGGGGACATCTTGTTGGCGGCGCAGTCGCAGCTGACGGAGAAGAGCGCCCGGCTGCGCTTCTGCCAGTCCGGCTGGACGACGCGGTGCGGGTGGCACTGATTTTGCGCCACTCGGGGGAAGACAATTATTGCTGGTAGTGAAAATGCACCCGATTCCTGTGGACGACGGTGCAGACTTCAAAGGTCAATTCGAACAAGAAGCAGATGAAAGAACACTCATGGATGTTGGGAGGAGGGGGGCAATCAAGAGAAAAAAGGGAAGGGGGAGCACGATAGATCAAGGAGGGGTAAGTTTCACTGAGAATCTCCAAGTAGCTTCCCCCTCTTACGTACAGCTGGATCACCCCTCATGAGAAGCCAGTGAAGCAAACCGCAGTAGCTTTTTCTTCCCCACATGTTCACGCTTCATTCCACTGCTATGCATTAAACATCGGCAGCGTCTTGATAATGTGCATTATGACTGTGGTCCCACCCTTGGTCCTGCAGCTCCGACACAGATCTGCGAGCTCCCATGAAAATACAAGACTTTCTCCTCTCCCTCTGCATGACCTAATTCCTTTTCAAGACTTCCACACAACGAGAAACTGAACACACAGTTAGCGGAGGGTTTAGTGAGAGAAGCTTTCTGCAATCCATCACCATCTTGGGCATCCTGCACCCAGGAGGAGGGGGTCAGGTCCGGCAACTTTGGACCCGCCATGATGGTCAGTACAGCGGGTGACGACTCATTCCTGTGCGTCTGTCTCATTATGCACGCGCCTTCGCACAAATGGGTCTGGCCCAAAAGTTTGGTCGAGCTTGCTCAAACCTCCCTTTGACTGCCTGCGTGGCACCAAAGCTTTATTGGCTGATATCTTGAGATGGCATCGCCTAAGGAGAGAGAGCGAGAGGGAGGGAGGCTGGGCCAAAAAATCCCCTGCGCAATCAGATCCCCCCTGCTACAACCACTCGATCCCCTCAAGGCCTCGCGCGCACTAAAACAATATCTGTAACATAATATGAGGAAAGTTCTGACGGAGGAAGAAGAAGAAAAAAAAAGTGAAAGGCGAGAAAACTTTCCTCAGATTAGGTCAACGTTGTTGCACTTTGCTGAACGGCAAAACCAGACAAACCTCACCAAGGTGAATCCGGGCGCACACCCCGAGACCAAAAGACACGAGTCCAGGCAAAGGGTTTTGAGTGCCTCCTTTTTCCCAATATCTCGATCCCCCCCCCCCAATTTTCCCCCCTCTCTCCCCTACCTTATGTTCTCACTACTTCTTCCCCGTCTTAACCTCAAATGCAAGTGAAGATCTGAGGGCAGCAGCTTTCTTCTGGGGCTGAAATTTTCCGCTCTCTTTATCTCCCTTTTTGAGGACGCAGTCCTTACAAATTGGCCCTATTTGTGGGCAAAGGAGGGGGGGAAGGACCCCATTTCAGGGGACCAAAAAAGTGTTGAAGCAAAGCAATTAAATGTGACAAACATGGAAGAGAACAGAAATTTCTCTCTCCTCGCCACTGGTTGCAGAAAAAAAATTGCTTCGCTTTGAAAAATATTGCAAGGATATGATGAAAGTTCTTTGCTCTTGGGAGAAGACGAGGAGGAAGCGGACTTTTTAGTCTTTCTTTGTCCTCAAAAATATGTCTGTATTTTTTTTGCAACTTCCTGCACAGCGTCCTGGTGTCATGATTGTGGGGAGAGGAAAGGGTCGGGACGTGACAGAAATGACAAAATCAGCGCTGCGCGGTCAGGGAAGAAAAGAAGTAAAAAAAGAGAGAAACGCAGCACTGTAACTTTATGTGCGTGCATCTCCATCTTATTATTATTGTGACAGATTTTTCTTGGTGTGCATCAAAAGGAGAATGAGCTGCATTTGTGCGAACGCCGACGCTTGAGCAGTGCACTTTTCCTTATCTGCCTTTCCTCACACGTGGAACAGGGTGGGCACGGACGCATCTGCAGATCAGGAAAGACGTGGCAACCCTGATTTTTTTATCTATTGCTTAAATTTCTCTGGTCTGTCACTGTCGGCCTTGGTGATGTGCCACACCCCTTTTTTTTTAGCCCCATATGAAGCAGCTTTATCACTGTTGTGCTGGTTGTGCCCACCCTGAAGATGTCTTATCTTCACATAAGAAATAATACAGGGTGTCGAGTTACTCGAGGTAGAAAGGAGCCACCTCGAGAAAAGCGAGAAGGAATCGTCGAAAGTTTTACAGCATCTAAACGGAATGTTAAATTTCACAGCAGACACAAAGGAAGAGCTTTTCTCAAAAGGTCAGTAAAAGAAATTAATTGTTAAAGGGACGAAGAATGATCAAAGGATGACGAGGTTAAGTGCACAGCTTTGATCAGGATGCATTGTTGTAGTTGGCCTCAGGATCACACACACCCTCCCTCCCACAGTTGGAGTGCCAATCTCTGGATCTTCTCTTGTTTTCATTTTCGGACTTTGGAGATTTATAGTGTATCATACAATCCCCTTTTACTTGTATATACACGGCACATGTGCATTCCGCGCGCGTAGTAGAAAAGGATAGCTTAACCGTTTCCCAAGTTAGGACACAACCCAAGAAAAATCACTCTACTTGCCCCAAAGCGAGGCTCTTGAGGCCATGAGCATCAGCTTAATGGAGACGTGCTCAGTTTTCTGAATTCAAACTTGTCCTCATGTACGAGTCAGATTCATGACGTTGTTCTTATTGTGTCTCTCTTATTGCTTGACCCCCCCCCCTCTCCTTTGTGCCAGTCCAATTGCCTGTCTGGATTAGAGAGAGAGAGAGAGAGGCCTTCTCCAGGCAGGCAGACCGGTCGGTCCGTCGGTGGGGCCGGCAGTGCCAGGCTGGCAAGGCCTCAGGCAGGCATAAATGAGCCCGGGTTTGAGAGAAAGAGGCAATAAACAAACATGTGACAAAATAGAACCGCGCTCGCCGGATAGCAAAAGTTCCCTGGATTAATAGAGGGCCTTTGCGGCCTTTGCCCCCATATTTTTCGATACTATATCACATTATTTCTTCTCTCTCTCCTTCCTCCTGCTACCTCCTCCAGGGAAATAAAGGCCTTTGCTGCTCTCATCCTTTGCTGCCTCGGGAGAGCAGCAGCCAGGGCAGGAATAGCCTTAGAACTACACATACAACACGTACTAATGTAGGAAGGGAAAATTCCGCTCAGAATTAATTCCCTGGGAAGAAAAAAAAAGTGCGTAGTAATCGAATCAACTGAACGAGGAGAAGAGTGAGTCCAGCAGCAAAGAGGGAGGGAGAAAAAGAAATGCTCCTCTTGACTACGCCAAAGACGTTGCGGAAAAGGTGCAGCTTTGATTTTCAGGGTCCAGAGGCCGGGTTCGGGTCACCGGGAGGGGGAGGGGCCGGGGGGAGGGGTCTCATCTCGGCGATCGATCCGTTTGTCTTAATCACTTTCACCTCTCAAGGAAAGTTTTTGCTTCCTCCTCCTCTCGGTATTTCCCTGATTAGCGATGTTTCCGCCTGCCAACGGCAGCGAACGATGCTTTCCAACTCTCCCTCTACGTGCTCGGCCCCGAAATAGAAGCTCTGCTCAGACTCAGCACGTGAAAATGACCTTGAACCGAGCAAAGTGTCAAGAGCTCCTTCACACGATGACTTAATTAATCACGGGGGTCCCGCAGTTATTATTACAAGTGATTATTACGACGCAGGAGGTTTAGGCCCGACGACTCGAAGTTCATGGGGAGGGGAAAGGATTAAAAGGCAGAGTTGGCGTCCGCCACTGAGTTGGTCGAGAAGAAAAACACTTTTCATGCAAGGAAAGCGAAATGGACGAGCAATTTTGCTCGCCCCCCCCCCCTTTCTTTGGACTTTTCCCCCAGGGATGGATTTGGCGTGGTGCAAGGCCCGGATGTCTAATGTTGTGTGCCCATAACCGAGAAGAAAACAAACGTTCTTTCTTCCCCGTGTGCCCAGCAGCAGCAGCACACCCATCCTTAGGGGCCCACGAGAGTCTATTTACAAAAGCCGAGACCTTTGGCCTCGACATCCTAGGCATTGTTTGCACAGAAAGCCTAAGAGGAAACGGAAACATCAATGTTAGGCGAAGAAAGTTGTGCAGGGAAGCTCACTCAAGGCCTCTAATCATTGCAATTTAGACTGCAAATCTAACCAGATTGCGCGCAAATCCTTTAGCTCAGTATTGAAGCTGATCTTAAGCCGGCGCTAGAGTCATGGAAAGAAATAAAAGTCTTGGAAAACCTTTGTCTTTGGAAAGTTTTTCCCTCGTGTCCGTTGTCACCCTTCCCATATGCGCAGGAAGTTTTACTACCTCGACGACATCCATAAAAGCAGCTGATTTTTTCCTTCCTGGTTGCATAAAACAAAGGATTGACTGCCTCCTCTCCATAAATCGTCTCCCTGGGCTGCTCAGATTTTGGGGAGGGGGCTTCTTCTTCTTTTCAATTATTGGCAGTCCGCCTCCTCCCCCATCGCCGCCACCACCGCCGCTAACCTCTTTTTCCTGTAAGCGTTTCCTGTCCCCGTTTTTTAAACCGGCGGGGGGAGTGAGAAAAGGGGATCCTGACGTGAGACGTGCAGGCCATTAAAGGCAGAGGCAGAGGCTCAAGAGAAAGGGAGGGGAAGCTGGGGTGCCACGGCGACGACGACGGCGACGACAGCCACGGCAGCGACGGCGACGACGGCGACGGCGGCGAAGAAGAAGGAGAAGGAGGCATTTACGAGGAAATAAAGTGCGAGGAGAAACGGCCGTGCAAATTTCGCAGGGAGGGGGGGGGGGAGGAAGAGGAGGAAATTGATGGGAAGCTTTCTTCTTAGTGCAAATGAGAGTTGGTTTCATCCCACCAGACACTTCTTGATGATTTGTGTCCAAAGTGGGATAAAAAGCACTAAAGAACTCAAGGGTTCCCCCTCCCCCTTGATTCATTCTTGGCATCAACGCAATTCCGCAGGGGGGGGGGGGGAGGGGGGCTGAGGCAAAAAAGCGGGGCTTTCAAGTGGGGAGAACAGTGCCAAAAGAAGCTGCTGCTGCTTCTTCCCCGAGGTTATTCATGACTGCGTAGTGCCGAATTTTCTCGCTTACCTTGGCAAGAGCTTCATTCTCTCACGGAACTCCTGGTCAACGTTTTCTCCACTTTTATCATGGTGGTGACAGGAAGCTTCACCAGCGACCAGGGTTGGGCCCTGGCCCAACCCATAAGGGGCCCCCCTTTGTCCCCTCAATTTATGGGCTGGAGACCTCTGGTCTGAAGGGACAAAAGGAAGAACTAAACAATTCGTCCTCTTCTCTCTCTTCCGAGGATTCTTCTTGTAGAGATCCTGAGGTCAAATGATCGACTGATTGACCAAATGCTGTGGTGTTTTTTTTTTCTGTGAAGTTCAGGCTTCCTCCTCTCTATTCTTCACCAAACGACTGAGCCGAGGAGAGACCAAGAGATGAATAACAGAGTGAGAGAGAAGGGAGCGCTTGAAGAGAGAGAGAGAGAGACAGAGAGAGAAGGTGAGTGTACGTGTACGCGCACTGGTCGACTCGACCAGACAAAGCGTCTCCACAACAGCGCTGGTGCGCGTGGGCCTCGTTTCTTTATCTGGTCTGGTGTGATCTGCCTCTGTCTGACCGAGTGGGTGAGAGAAAGCTGCAGCCTTCGTGTGCGGGGACAAAAAAATTCACGCGTGCGTGAGTAAACAAGAGAGTGAGGTCAGGACATTTCCTATTACCGTAAATCAAACATATTGAGCTTTTCAGCGCCCAAGTGGCTGCTGCTCTCGGGGCGGGCCGGAGACACCCGAAGCCCCGGGCGCACACGCCACATGCAACAATTAATCGAATGACACATTTGTAAGAGAGCCTTGCGAAATCCTAGGCCCACCTTTTCACTTGAGGGGCTTCTCATTTCCTATGCATTTTGCTGCATTCTCAAGGCTTAAAGGGCCGAGGAGGTGGAAAGTCACGTTTGTCGCGCGAAAACCGCCATCTCACGGCGATCGCGTTCGCCCCCTGCATCCCTACAAGTTGGTCTCAAGATCCGGCGGTGCTGGCTTTGAGAAGTTATCACTACGTAAGCTTAATCCACAGTCGCACGCACAGGATGAAAAATAATCTACCGCAGAAAAATTTGCGGCCTGAGCAAATTCTAGGTCAAAAGCCCCGCGGACGCCGTCCCCAGACAGGGTGGACACTGACCGGGGACACTTGAGAAATGTGGCAATCCTGACTGGCAACGCAAACGGCTGCGGTATGTTCTTGTCAACATTTACGATGTGATGCACTTTTTTCCCTCCATCTACCAAGCAGAGAGCGTGGCTGAGCCAGGCCTAGGCCGCCAGCCTGGTCTCAGCAGTGGTTGTGCCCATCCTGTAGTAAATTTGCTGGCAAAGAATAGCCAAGAAGGTTGAATGAATGCGACGCAGCAGCGGATAAGATCGGGCCCAGCATGTCCTGCACTAATTTTGGCTCTGCTTTTGTCGGCCTTCGCACAATGATCCCACAGGAACAGCGGAGCTTCTCCTTCCTCTCCGTCTCCTCCTTCTCCTTCTCCTCCTCCTCCTTCCTGTTCGCTCACTCACTCTGTTTTCGAGGAGCCACCATAAATTCATGATCGACACGTTTCTGGTGAGCGGTGGAGGCCTAGAGGCCTAGAGGCCTCGTAAAAAAGAGCAAAAAGAGAGGAAAAACCTATGCATAAAAAAGCCATTATGTATCACGCCGCATATTGCTAAGAGAGCTGCTGCTGCAGCACTACTTTTCAGGAGGGCTTTTGCATCTAGCTGCCATCTGCTAGCTACCATTTATTTTACGAGAAAGCAGCGCTCATGGATGATCTCTTTCTCCAACAAGAATAATGAAACCTCTTTTCACTGCCACTCCTATTAAGTCAATAGAAAAAGAGGCCTCGGCTGGCTAAACATTGGTGGGATGCTTGTCCTGACTGACGATGCTCTTCAACCTCGACAGTTATAATCTATTGACAGATAATGTATGTAGGAGCTTCCTGAGAGGCTGCGCTGCTCTGGTTTTCCCTCCAACTTCTCAATTTTCTGGATGAGGACGACAAGGAAACGCCATCAGCCCATTACGGTCACAGCGTCTTTCTCTCTTAAGGCGTCCTTACTTTGCTCCTCTTTTCCCTGGGAAGCAAGAGGAACACGCACATGATGCATTGCAGTTGCCACCACAACCATTAGGACGCGCCCGACGTCAGCGCGGGTGTTTTGCATGACCCATTTGCGCCCCAATATCTCACCGGCAATGCTCAATCATGCAACAGCAGAGAGAAAAGGATCACGACTCCAACTTTGTCGACGCCAGAAAAGGTTATTTCGTGTGCAAAAACAAAATGGGCCTCAGCACATACAAGAGCAGAACTGGTGAGGCCTTCTTAGGGAGGGGGGGGAAAACTTCGCGAGATATTTTCCCACTCTTCTTCCCCATCTCATCCAGATCGAAGGATAAGAAGAAACTTTTGGCTTTACCCTCCAAAGGGAGAGAGCGAGAAGGTCCATTAACCCACTTTTTCCCATAATTGCCGTCAGTTCTTCCTACCCCTTTTTTCCCCCTCGTATACGTAGTTGGCGCGCGCGTTAAGGGCTAAGAAGGTCTTTCGGAAACGCTAAAGACTTCTTAGGCGGCCAAATTGCACTAAGTAGCAATATCAAGAATAAGGATCCTTCTCTGCCTCTGGTGCAGTCGGTGACAATGACCTCGGCTGAGGACGGAGGCCAATGAATAATCTTTCTGCTGTACGTACAGGTCGTCACAGTCACGTGGCAACTTTTGGCGGCTTGCTGGGAATAAACTTTTGTTCCTTTTGGCATCAACTTGGAGATTGCAACATGGCAACACTTTGTGAAATTTTTGCAACAAGAAGTCAGCAGTCGAGACAGCGCGGGATGAATGACGTGCAGGCGTTGTCCCAATTCCTGCGTACGTGCAACGTGCTCGTTCACTGGCAAATAAATGTTGGGTCACCCTGTGACGCGGGCTGGAGAGTGATTGCCAATGTTTGATCACCAAGTTTTGCCAGGCGGACTTGCTGAGACAACCTGTGCGAGGAAAAAAAGAGAGGGGGAATTTCGGCCGTGTCTCGCCGAGCGCCGCTCATTTGTGAGTCAGATGATGAAGCCAGGGATAAAAAAGCAACCAGTGAATCGTCAATTGATTTGCCTAATTAACAAAGCTGTGACTGTCGAGCCATCTTGGCTGGCAGGAGGGGAGAAACTTTACCTCCGCCCTCTGCCTGGCCCTCCTCTGCATGGCGGCCACACCCATGGCGTCGACCGAGGCCGCCACCAGGACTGCGCCGGCGGCCACGCCGTTCACCGCCAGCAGACCGAACGAGGACTCGCCGGAGCGCTCGTTGTACGAGGCCTGCACGAACACCACGCGGCAGTTGCTCAAAGAACTCCTTAAACGAAGAGAAGAACACGAAGCCACGCTTTGAGCGCTGTTCTGCGAACACTAGCAAAAGCAATCACTGATTACCTCCTTCTGTACCTGTTGCGATACATCTTGCACTCACTGGCAAATATACACGTGCACAGCCAGTGTAGAGGTTCCACTCACAGGAATCAGCACATGAACGAGGTAGCGACAAAGTACCGAAAGTTTTGCCGACGTAGTAAACATGAAATTTGTTCCTCTGCTGTCCTTAAATAATGTTAAGTAGAAGAGACCACGCCAAAACTTTCTGGCTGCTGCTGCAAGACTTTTTTTCCCCGAGAAGTCTTGGCATAACTTCTTCTCCGGGTAGAAAGCGACTTTCCTCCTTGACTTCCTACATCTCGCGCGTGCTCTGAGCACTCATGGGCCAGGGATGAGGGACGAGCACGGGGAGGGAGGGGGCGAATTTCATGCACTTTCCAGGACGACCGCAAAAAGCTCTGCCTGGTTCACCACTCGTAACCGCAGTGATTGACACGCTATTATAGCAGGGGTGGAAAAGACAAAAAAATGCACACACGCACAGCAATTCTTACCTTTTCAGTGCTGTTCATTCCCTGCGTTGCCGATAAGAATGGAAAAACTGCCACAACAACAACACAGGACAGATAAAGAAGCAAGAGAAAGCAGCAACCTTGAAAGGAAGAAAAAAAAAGCATTCTTCAGAGACACCTTTCACCTGTGCTACGACGAGGCCTCATATCGACATCACCTGCAGCAGCTATCAGTGTTGGAGCTGCTGAACGCAATCACCAAGTGATGAAGTCCGCAGATGCTTGTCAGGCCTGTGAAGAGGCAATTGTTGTTCTTCCTCGGCCCTATGAAGTACCATTATGCGTCGTGTTGTGCACCGAAGAAAGAGGGAAAGAAAGCAAATATCATACGCAAACAGGTAGAACAACGAGCCTAAAGTTCCACCCGCTCCAAGGCACGCATTAAGTGGGGAAGGAACATACACACTTTGCCACAGAAAGAGAGAGAGAGAGACGGGAAAATTGGAGAAAAACAAGGCCATCGGCAATTTCCAGGGAGAGAAAGCCCTCATATTCGAGGGGGGAGCAACGTAATAAAAAGTTGCTACTTCCACCACCGCTACAGAGATCTTTTACAGGGGGTTAGGAGCCAAAAAGTGCTACTCCGGTAATACCTATCTGAAGTAAAGTGCCGCAATATGTACAAATAAGCGTGGCACTGGGAATGGACTGAGCGTGGCTGCAATCGAATAAGCGCCGACGGCATTATATGAATAATGCAACTTTTGGGGAAAAACTTGAGCAATTGTCTCACTTTCATTCAATTTGAATTTTTCGCGAATTGTGCTACGAAAATGGGGGAAAAAGTGGATGCATCTTGTTGGCAGAAGTGTTCAAGGAGTCCGGAGATGGTGGATCCCAGAAAGATGGATGGGGACCACACGCCATAATGCTGAGAGCCTGTGCGCACAGTCATTTCTTCACTGCTTGGACCACGCGGGGGTAACGTTGTGGTCCGCGCCGGCCACCGCCGCCGGGTCCGCAGAGCCACATGCAGTGTTCAGAGCGCTACATACAGAGTGTCAAAAGCTTTTAGGTCTTCAGACGCATTTACTCCTGTTCGACGGCCTCAAGCACTGAGTCGTGCAGGTCGACGAAATCTGGGCCAAGACAAATCTCTCCTCTCTTGTACCGGCGTGATCGGATATCGAGGCCGCCTGGTCCCGATCATTTGGTACCGGAACCGGCCGCCTATTGCGCATCATACGGTGTGTGCACGGTCCGCAGTACATACGTGTGCTGTGCCGGTAGGGGTGTGACTCGAGTGACTCTCAAGGCAGAGTCGAAACCTCACAATCCCTACACTCGATCTCTATATTGAATGCAGCTTTTAAGTGGTGAAGAAACCTAAAATTGGTATGACCGGACTTTAGGCACCGGTTCCGATGGACCCGATGGGTGAGAAGAGTTTGTCCACCACTACCTGTGCACGGTGAGGAGAGAACAACCTTGCGGGTCTGGCCTTGATTACACTTCTCCTTTCTTCCGAGGCCAGATTTAATGGACCGCGCGCCAAAAAATAATGACGACCGCGCCTTTTCCGAGGCTGCAGCTTTCAGTATGATGATTTAGTGTCGTGCGGCAACGAGAGCGAGACCAAGAGCGAGGGCGGCGGCGGCAGCGAGACCAAGAGCGAGGGCGGCGGCGGCGGCGGCGGTGGCGGCGAGAGCGAGACCACGAGCGAGCAAGCGAGCCAGAGAAGAGAGAAAAAAAGGCTTCTCGAGGCCTAATAAGCACGTACTAAAATTCATGAGGCGGCGGCACAACAAAAGGTGAGACATTAGCGAAAGCGTGAGCAAAAAAGGCTCGAGGATTATGAATGACTTTGCTCATAGCCAAGAGAAAAGGGAAAAAAATGGGCCTCACGTGGATAAATTTGTCTATCCACACATATTTCTGTCCGCCCAGAGGGACTCGAGTTCCTGCAGGAGCTTCAGAAAGTGTCCTCCACCTATTTGGAAAGTCAAGCTGGAAGTCGCGGGAATCTTCGTTGTCTCTGCATTTGACACCCTCGGCTTGAGATGAAGATTGACTTTTCAAGGGTCTTTGGGACCATAAACTCTCCTCATAATCGAAAAGTTCCCCGAAATATGAGGCAACTATGTGAGAGTTGGGGGTTCCTAACTGTCCAAGCCCCACTAATTCAGCCTGTCCAGTGTATGCATTTGTGTGACTTTCAGTGTCTCTCCGAATGTTCTTGTCTGGGCGAGTTCCCTTTGGGGGGGGGGGGCAGCTGCTGCTATCTTTATGGCTCGGGAGAGGATAAGTCAGTTAAGAAAAGCCCAACATTTTTTCCCCGGCTGACGTTTTCCTCTCTCTTGGGTAGGTCCATTAGTACGTGGCCACGGAGGTAAAAGCTGAGGCGAATGCAAAGAACCCCCCCAAAAGAGTTTTCGCCTGGATTTGCATGCATGGACGAAGAGGCCAGGAAGATTGAGCTCGCAAATATTCCCGCCAGGTAAATTGACGGAGGAAACACACTGAAAGTTCAAATTTTCTTCACGGTCTTCCTGTTGGAGAGATTTTTCTTTTCTCTTCGGCAGAAAAAAAAAGCCACTAATGGAGCCTCGTGGCAATGACCTCGTGGCGACCTTTTAGTGGTGGCCTTTTAATAGCGAGCGGAGAAACAAAGGCCTCGAAAAAAAGGGCGGCAAGACATTAGTGGAAAAGCCACTTAATGACCAGACACCCCTTTGAGGGATCGTCTCCTGTGAAGACGTTGCAGTACTTGCTGACGTCGTCCATTCCGCCGGGCGCACCATTAGTCACGGTCTCTCTCCACGCATACACGCACACTCAGACTTCCTCTTGTCCAAGTCCACGAAGTCTGACTCGGCGCAGATCCAGTTGCAGTCACTCCACACCTAAACTCAAAGTGAAACTCTCTTTCAGTTCTGTCTGTCTCTGTCTCTCTTGCATTGCAGATGCAGATTCGTCTCGTCGCGCGCCGCTGCAGCGCACTTCACTGCGCTGATCCAGTGGGGCTTCCGCCTTTGTAGTCCCGACTTCCGCCAAGGACTCACGGGCTTCACCATTGTCCTCAACCTACTGGGTGCGTCAAAACCGGCGAAATATGTGGGGGGGGGGGGAAAGAATGCTATTTTCTCGGCTGAGGGGAAGATCAGGTGCACTTTGAAGATACTGCCGGATTCCCCCATAACCCACGCGGCCACCAACTTCGTCCGCTTCGAGAGTCAACAAAGCAACATTATGACTCTGCAAAAATTGGCGCCTCCGTTTCGTCCTCAGCATTGACTCATCATCAGTTTTCATTCCTGCAACTCAAGCTGTTCTCAGACACAACAATCTTCATCCAACTTTGGGTCCAACATCACTTGTTTGATGCCAGTACAATTTGTTGGACCAAAAAGTTGGACGAAAACTGGAAATGAGCCGTTTTTTCCTCGACTTTACTGTGTCCAGCAGCTCCAACGTGGACAGCGTCAAGCAAAACACCTCCAGCAAGTGTGCACGCTTCCCCTCCTGTCACTTTTGCGCGTGGTACAGCTTTTGCCGGTCCATTTTCGGCTCTGATGTTAGACCAGTTTTGCCGCACCACCCGGTTTTAGTATAGTGGGAGTCTCCTCTGTCCAATTTTGTTTTGTCAAACACATTTTACTGGGTATTTACGATCGAACTTTTTTCTTGTCAGCTCATTTCTCTGAATCTTTCAGAGTTAGGTTCAACCCAAACTAGGGTTGTCATTCGAGCCGAGCTTTCTTCGGGATCAAGCCTAACCAGAGCTGAGCTTGAATGGAACCGGCTTGAAAGTCTTCCAAATTCGTAGACATAGTGAGAGGAGCACGAGTACAATAAATACTTTATTTTTGCAACGCTAGATGTTTCAATTTTTTCTCTCGCTGATCTATTATGACGAGAAGCTATTGGAAAGCCATGAATTTTCCAGTTTTAGCCAAAGCTCCCGGATCATAGGATGCAGTGTGTGTTAGTTAGCGCCACCTACTGAGCGTGACTTAATATCTCTACCACGAGTGCTTCCAAAGACCTCCACTGTCTGGATCTGTCCTGTTGCTGCACCTCCAGCGCTCCTGGCTCTAACGCCCAAACCATCACTTAGGGGACGCCACATTCAGTTCAAGTTGAATTTTCACAAAAAATATTCACTTATTTGTCCGTCCTTGTAAAAATTTACCTTCGACCATCCTGTACATGGCTGTAGTAGCAGTCTTACTCTCTCACACATGCCGATGTCTGGATATATCCAGATATCTAAAATATGCAAAAAAGCACCCTATTTCGGCGATGGCAGCTAAATACTTTTTGAATGGGCTGAAGAGAAAAGTACTCTTTCTCGGCAAAGAAGAGCTTCCAACTTTGTATCCTTGAAATCTTTCCAGAACAAGAAAATCGTCCAACTTTCTCGCCTTAGCTTCATTTTTGTGAGAAATTATAAAAGTCATGGTGAGATGGTGCTTTTTGCATACTTTGGACATGGCGAATGATGTCGTTCACCACCTCATTTACTCCATCACACGCAGACTTAACATCTCTTCACAGAGCAGCATGATAGGGACAGCTATTGTGCCTCAAAATAAAGTTCTCACCCACCCCTGCAAATCTTACTGGAGCGCTGGATCTTTATCGGCCTACTACTCACGACCATCGCAGAGAACGATCCCATCAGTTTTGTTAGCCAGAGGGGCCTTCACAGCCTGTGTCAAGCCTGCGCTACTGCATACTGCTTCATTAGGAGGCTCAACGTGGCAGACGGTGTCCTCTGGTCATGCAGTAAAAGCACCACTGCCGATAAAGCCACAGCATCACTGCCGAAAGCTTCGAGAGCAGCAACCTCTCCATGTCCAAGACAATCCACGTCGTCGGCTGGTGGAGTGTCAAAGGGAGCCAGAGTCTCATCATGTGAGAGACTGAAGTGTCAAAAGCACGCAGCTATTGATTGCTGCAACTTCAACTGCTGTGTCCTTCTCATTAAAGACGCCACACTATGGTGCTTAATGGAGTTAATGGTAATGAAGATGCGGAAAGGGTGGAGGTGAATAAGCGTACCATGGTACGAAGACTCTCGGGGTCTTGGAGGCATCCGGTGCAGGACTCGCGGATGCTTTGCTAAATCTGTGCTGGGCAGAAGTCACACAGCTCTGATCTGGTTGACCAGATGGACTATAAACATGATGGTGTAGTGCGGGGCGGGGCTTTTGTAGATATCGTGGACAACCCCACTCACAGCAGAAGGAATTTGGACCAGGCTCAAGTGTCTTTAGGCAAAATTATGGTACTGCCAGACTTTACAGCTACTTCACTTTAACAGCTACTTCGCCGAGTTCATGTATCAGACCCAACTTGAGAATGATGCTGTGCTTGTGGAAGTGCTGTATGGTATTCATGACTGGGTAAGCAGATATATTGAAGTTATGTGTAATAAAGCTGACTGACCCTGGCAAAATATGGACATACTAGTCCAGGTACCTGGCGTTCTTCACGTTGTTGTAAGACAAAACCAAACTGTTAGCGGTGGTGTTGCCTATAGAGACAGACATGAAACTGTTTATACTTAGATGCAAGATGTACTAGGGTGCATTCATCATGTGGCAAACTTGTTTGCACGTACATCTGTAGTGGATACTAAATCATCTCTGGCACTCGAGTCACTTCCTGTAGGTGGCGCTAGCCACCCTCAATCAATGGAAGAATACGCAAGTTCTTCTATTATGCTACAATCGTTTGCCATGCACACTTTCGTTTCTTCTTCGCCGCTAGATGTCGCCATCTTACGGGCACCAAATACCGGGTGTGGAAAGCTCATCTCAGGTGAGTGGCAACTCTGGAATGAGAAGAAGAAACAAAACACAACACCGTCGACTTCTCCTCCATGTCTTGCCTGCGGTTAGCCTCCAGAATCTTCTCGCCGAGACAGGCGGCAGCCGCGGTCGCAGCCCGCGGCTTGATTCATGATGCTACCTGGACGGTTGCGGCGGCGTCTTCTGTGCGCTTTCAGAAGGCGGACTCCTCCTCAGCGCCGTTTCACAGTCAAAAGTTGTTCTCCTATCCCAGGTCCAAGGCGCAACTCTTGGTAACCACGAGACGAAGCTTAACCAGGAAGCCGACGGTGTCGGAGATCAAGGAAAGAATCATGAAAGTCTGTCAGGACTTTGACAAGATCAGTGCGGAAAAGGTTAGTGAACTCTACCGATGTAAATTCTAGTTGTGTAATCAGTGAACTCTTCACTAATAACTTGTTTCCAATGCTGAGTACAAATATGGACTTTTCAACTTCAGTTGACTGCGGACTCGCACTTCCTAAAGGATCTCGGTCTCGACTCACTGGACCACGTAGAGGTGATCATGGCCGTGGAGGACGAGTTCGGCTTCGAGATCCCCGACGAGCACGCGGAGAAGCTGATGACGCCGGCCAAAATTGCGCAGTACGTGGTAGAGCACGAAGGTATACTCGAGTGAAAAGAGCCACCCCATCTAGTTTAGAACAGGAGCATCATTTGTGCCCTAACTGAAGCAAAACCTAATAAATAAAGCGAATTCCTTTGTATGTTCTTCCATTGATGCACGCAGTAGCTCTTAAATTTATTCGATCAGAGAATGATGCGAGTACATGCTGAGTCTTGTCAGTTTCTTCGAGGACGTCATGAGCAAGTCAGAGAAGACGGTTGCGGTCTGATCACTTTCTGCAGTCAAGCTACCTAACTTGGCTCGTCTGTTACGGTCTGAGTATTGCTAAAACTTGAGAAAGGCGTCCAACGATGGACCGAATCTGCCGAGTGGATCCTCTGCAGGCACGAAGTCCTCGCCCGCGAACTTGTACTTAAGGACACTAAGGATGGAGCGAGAAGATGAAAGAGCTGTCTGAGGCAGGACGCAATTCTGCTGTAGCCACTCACCGCTTATTTATCTGGTCAGCGAACTCCGGCGAACTCCTCATGACGTCTCTGAAACGGTCGTTGGACACAACGATGGCCTTCTTCTTGTCAGCCGCGCTTATCACGAATCTGCGATTGATCAAGTGCATGACGTATAACAGTCCCGAAGGAGATTCGCTACTGCACAACTCACAGATCATCGTAGTGCCGCCCCCCGTCGATCTCTATGATGTAGCCACACTCCACCATTTTGTCATAAATATCCCTGTCCTCCATGTTAGGTCTGGGCACGGCGAAGGCTACAATGTCCTCGTGGCCGCGTTTCTTGAAATATCTATAATCATTATTTGTGGTGTGATGTCAAAACAACAATTAAAAATATAACATTATAGCATCTTACTGATAACAACGCAGAATTCCTTTAGCCCCGAAGTTTCTTTGTTGCGTGGATGCCCAGGCTACGTTGCAGCCGTCTATGACAATTGGTCTGGGCATCTTAGGCCTCTGCTGAAACTTCTTGGCCTCCTCCAAAGTGTCGTACATGTCTTGGAGGTCTTCGCGTGCCTTCTCACGTTTAGAGACTGATATCGCCTTCTGAAGCTCTTCGTCGTTCTCGTCTTCTTCGACATGGTCATCCTCAGGTGGAACCTGTTGTGCAACATTCATCCCTTGTTGCTGCGCCAACGAAGCCCTAAGGCCCGCAAGAAAGCTGGCGACGTCAACGTTCGACTGCTGGGAAGGGTCCATGGAGAGTGCGAGGCCCTTTTCTAACTCCTCATCGTCCTCTTCGCCTCCGGGGGAGGACTTCCTTCTCGCCTCAGTTCTTGACAGCCTTTTGATGCCTGCCAACTGCTCCTCCAAGGACATCCCGGACGCGGGCCGGAGCCGGTGCTCGCGACGTTCCGCTTCCTCACCCAGAGACTCGACGGCCTCGTCAATCCTGCGCCCGGAAGTGGCGCGCAGCCAGTCATTCATAGACTGGAGCCTTTCCTCTAAGAAAAGCCTCTGATCTGGATGCATGTTAATACAGTTTCAGTCTTCATTCCCTACCTGTGACATCAGCAGCCAGGGCCTCGTATTCTTCGATCTCCGCGGCTGCCTGAGCCGCCCTCCTCTCTTCCTCATGTCGCAGCGACAGTTCCAGGACTCTCTGCACAATCTCGTCCTCCTCGGTAACGTTCTCTGGGGCGACCGCCATAGTCATGAGATGACATCGATCGACGGTGCTAGGGTAGTCGTTCACGGTCCTTGTTCGAATGACGCAGCTCACGCCTCAGTTCACTTTGCTGGCTTTGTTGCCTGAACTGAGTTTTTTGGACATCCCTTGCACTGCCACTGAGGAGGCTGGTGCTGCTGAGATCACGGAGACGCGTGAAACAAGCTGCAATGGAATACAACAACAGGTCTGTGATCAACTGATCACACATGCTCGCAGCTCGCACCCCTCCACCAATGGAACTTTTTGATAGGAGGTCTGTGATTCGTCGGCTTACCGAGGGCTGTCGCTGTCGCTACCGCTGTTACGGCTTGAATCCACAACTCGGGTGCAGCTGTTGTGATACGCGCAACTGTCGCCAGGAATGGAAAAAGAGACAAGCCATGGTAAACTCCATTTTCCCATGGCTCTCACCAGT
>JAAUXU010066235.1_pt1 | contig 26689 bp, 27 predicted proteins | sample 7278151 | NCBI WGS metagenome assembly JAAUXU01 (sample SAMN14350113, study PRJNA611818) | marine sediment metagenome | isolation source: surface marine sediment (1.8m) | place: French Polynesia: Moorea | collected 2018-08
CCCTCCTAGAGCAGAGCAGTGGAAGAAAGAGAGGTATCGTCATCGATCCCTGGCTATGTTTGAACTTGCAGCACTTACCAGAGATTCGTGATCAATTTGTACGGCGGCGGAGCCACCCACAGCTACAGCACCCTGTAAGTACACGGCCGACGCGGTGGCAGCAAAAAGGTGGTCGCACTTCTTGTGTGTGTGCTTGTCACATCCAAGGGCTTTCTTCTTCAAGCGTGATTCATGTGCTTGTTTGCCAATCGGATTTTCACAGAGTGGAGGGAGAAAGCATCTGTCATGCTTTTTTGTTTTGCTCGCTGTTCGTGTTCGTCATCGCCAGCATCACTGGGCTTCCCTGACATTCTTCTTCCCACCCGGTGTGTGATCTCACCTTGTCCTTGCTTGAAGCTTGCTGTTGTGCATTTTCGTGCCATTTCGATGTCGTGTGAGCGAGAAGAAAGCGTCGCAAGTCATTTCCTCCAACATTTCAGCGACCTCAAAGCTGATATTATTCGCTGGCCGCCGCTGCCGCCGTCCCCGATGAGTAACAACGCGAACAACCCGTCCGAGGACTCGCTGCTGTCCCCCCGCTCCACTTTACACAACTCGAGAAAGACGCTGCAGCAGCCGCAGCCGCCCCAGCAGCAGCAGCAGCAGCAGCAGCAGCAGCAGCATCGTAGTTTTCGACGTCGTCCTCGGTCCTCTCTTCTGCGTCGAGATCGAATGGTCGTTGATGGAATCGGCTCAGGCCTTTTAGCCGACTCGAACTTTGTCCACTTTTGAGATGGAATCAAAGCAGCCCCAGGCAAGGTCCTTCTTTACTCTACTCTTGCCAGATCTAAAGAGACCGCCTATTTTCTACGGCTTTTGGGTGCTGAGAAGACAAGAACTGGAGAAAAATACGAGGAAAAAAAAAGTACATACATAAGGTCTCTAGCACAAAGAATCCCCTAAGTCCCAGTAGGGGAGAGAGACCAGACAGGCAGACGACGTTATTGCTCAACTTTTGCCCAAAGATGGCAACTGCCTCCATAAACATTGCCTGTGCGTGGGAAGAATTTCTTGGCACATGAACGAGTCGGAGCACTGTTTTGTTCTGTACTGTCTATACCCTTCCTTTAGTGTATAAGACCTTACGAGGAGGAGAGAGAAAGATGAAAAGTTCAGCGCAGTACACTTATTTTCACCACCACCCCTCACATAACGATCACGAATTTCATCATACTAAATTTGCTTGCTTTCCTTTTCCCTCTGAACCCAAGAATCCTGCTGTCTCGTGTCCTGAGCGGCGACGGCCGCTATTGCGCTTCCTTCGAGGTGTCTCCGTCCTCATTCCGCTACTATTCCACCTCGATCGAGTATCTCACAGGTACTAACACAAAGAGCTGCATCCACTGCATGAAAGACATCTCTCTGTTAATCAGGCCTTTCTTTTCAACGTTGGTGGCCATTGTCACATTGTCATGTCTGCCGTTATTGTCTGCTCCAGCATGAACGTCAGTTTCCTCTTCTGGACTCCTTATTCTGCGTCGGTTCCGATTTATCTCGGCTTCTTTTATCCCGCATGCAGTAAAAGTTCCTGTGTACGCTATAGTCGTTGTCCGTACATGGAGTCGCTTTCTCCTGCTCCTGACATTATTACTTCCCCTCCCTTTCTGTGTCATCGCTAGGATAACAAGATTGACATCCTTGAGTCTGCTCCGGTCACACAACCATAACTTACTATTTCTAAATTCTTCTAAAGCTATTTTGGCCTTACGTACTGTATCATATCATAGTTGTTCATCATGTGTGTTCGATATAACCCCACCTTTTCTCTACGTGCATCTTGTTCCCTGCCCCTCCCAAACAGAAAAACCGACTCTTCTTCCTCCAACAACGACGCTACTACCACAATCTCAACCTCAGCCAGCAATGAACACACAACGTCAGGTTTATCAAAGGACCAGCAGCCAAGTGGAAGTACCAATGCAACCAGCGCCAGCAGCGCCAGCAACAATAAGAGCAGCGGCAATAACAAGAGCAGCAACGCGCCCCCTCCAGTTCAGCACAAGTGGCCCATTCGCCCCGGCGTCCAGGTGCACGTCAATGGACTGCACAATCTCAACAACAATGCCACGGCGACCGGCGGCGCCTCCGAGTCCACCGCCACGAGGCCGCCTGACTCGGTTGGCGACGGTGTCGAGCGCGGATGCAACCGCGACTCTGCCTCCTCCTCCGCGAGCGGCGCGTCCTCCGCAGCCACTGCAACCACGTCAGCCAGTCGAGGCAAAAGCGACCGAGGCGTCAGCGCGTCAAGCAGCAAGCGACCTTCTTCAAGCGAACCTCCTCTACTAAAACAGCCACAACAGAGTCTTGTAGATAGAGCAAAGTCAGGTAAATTAACTATCCCAATAGGACGTTGAAGCAATTACATCCCGCCTCATTAAGCATGAGCCACTCGTACATCACTGCTCAGAACATATTCGCTTGCATGGCCTTTGTGTTTGACCTCAGCCTGCATATACTGTATATATAGCTTTCCCCCCTCCTTCATATATGTAGCTCCTCCGAAAACGCTCCCCAAGCCTACTTGTCCCTCCTCTTCTTCCGCGCTAACCTCCAGTCAGAGCATCGCATCCACGATCTCCAAATTGAGGGGAAGGAATGGCACCGCAGCTGGTGGTAACATCCGTGAGTAACACAACAAACAATTAGGTTCCTTTTGCCTTAGATCACTCACATGTGGTAGACAGATGAACTTGCACTCTGCATTGGAACACGAGTAGTCCATAGGACCATGTCAGAGATTGCGTAATTAGTACACATTACTGAGGCACAAAGTGTCAGTTACGTAAGTGTGCTTTCTGCCGTAATAAGATTTGTTTCTTATTCCTAGATCAAGGCAACGGTAACAAAAGCAGTCCAGACAGCGGCTTTCCCACAGACGACCCCAGCAGCATCAACGGGGACAGGTCAAACTACTACGAGAATCTACCGTTCCACGGCATGCAGCAGAACACGCCTCAAAAGCAGGTAGCAAGAGTCTGGTCTGCTAAGCTCTTTGTACTGTACAGTTTGAGACTGGACTGTACAGGATGATTTTTTTTGCTTACCAGCACGATTTTGCTTTTTGTGTTTGTTCTTTTCGTTTGTTTTTGTTTGGAAGTTCTTGAGTTTTTGCATGTCCTTTAGATTGAGGAAGAGAACTCTCTTTCGTCGTCCATAACTCCTTCCCTGATGGTGAGACCTGAAACCTCTCCAACGCCTCCTCCCGCTCCTCCGCCTTCATTAGCTAGCAACGCCTACAACGTCGTATCCACCAGAGCTTATCCAAGCAACATCAGTCGTCCGTCCAGTCAGCTCAGCTCCGGATACGGTTCGACGAGGAGTCAAGCCAAGGAGCAAAATGCATCCCCATCCAACAAGTCTCCCACTCACTCCAGCGACTCGTCTTTCTCCTCCAGTTCAGTAGAGGGAAAGATGGTGCAGCACCCGTCCACGTTCAACAGTGGGATGGTCTTGTACTCTTCTCTGAGAGCTCCTGCTGTTATTCCACCAAATAACAGCGCATTTCGGGGCCGTTCCCACCACCATCACCTGTTCTCATCAGTTCGAGGAATCAGTCGGCGACCTCCGAAACTGGTGGAGGAAAATGAGGACGAAGTAGAGGAGGAGGACGACCCCGGGATGGACTTGGCCGAGGCTGAAATGGACTCGACTGGAGAGGAAGTCATGTTTGGGGGTCCAGTGCCAGCACCGAGAAACCCTAGAGTTGGCGGTAGCTACATGAACATGCCTTTCCCTCTCAGGTCGAGTCAGAGCGTTGAAGCAATGCAGAACCAACAGCAGGTCAGCACTTATGTCCTCATATCTTCCTCTTCCTCAGTAGCTCTTTACTCACTTTTGTTTTAAGTTTTCTTCAACTCGCTTAAAGTGTGTGCGTGTATATTTTGCAGTAACCTGACTAACAGCGTGCACGTGGGTTTTCAGATCCTAACGACTGCGCTGCCATACAACTATCACCAGAGCCTGCCCAGACATTTTCTCCGTGAAGGATCAACTTTGTCCAATCCAGAAAGGCCAAACAACCAGCTTCAAAACGTCCCACTCCAGCACTCCAATCGGGTCATGATGCAGCAACAGCAGCAGCATCCCCGAATTGTTGGACTTCCCGTTTCCACCGCTCTGCCCACTGTTTCTGCCACCCTGTACGCACAGAACAGGAACAACGGCGGTTGCTATGCGGGAGGTGGACAGATCAACTCTTCTCGATATCAGCCGCTCAGAACGCCGTACTACACAACACTCGGCAATGGCGGTCGAGGTGGGGGTGGTGCCGGGGTTGGGGGAGGACATTCTCCTCGACAGCAGCTCGTAGGCCAAGGGCAACAGCAGCGACATTTTGATGCCTACTATTACCACCCGGCAACACTACGGCCGAGTAACAACAACAGCAACGAGTCATCGTCAAGCGGTCATCAGACTGGAACGAGCCAGTCGTCGTGCTCTTCATCATCGGTATCATCCAGGCCGCCATTGCCAAGTCAGAGGGTTCTATACGCTGATCTGGCGCTGGATGGCGGCGTTGCTATTCCTTCAGATCAACAACAGCAGCAAAAACGGAACACTGACTACGCCATTCTCAAGTTCAATGCCAACAATCAGATAGGAAAAGAAATCGACGTCTAAGGAAATGGCGATTTCGAGATAGAGTTCGAGGTAGAGTATGCGGTGCAATCAACTAACTGCTCTAAGTATTTCGTGGACAAGTTGCAGTGTCTGCATGAGATATCTGGGTCTACCTATGGTACTTCCTCACCAGCATGTGTGTGTCTTCTCTTTCAGATCTTTACTCCGCCCCCCGACGAGTCCATGGACTACGCGGATGCAGACTACAAGGACCTGTACGAGTTCGGTCCGTTGTCTTATAACAGGGGAGCCGCCAAGAACAAGAAATATGACTAAGAGGCTGCAATGCTGGAAACTGAAAGCTGGTGATTTTAAGTGTACCAAACTTTCGTCGATCCAATTGTGCTGCTGGTGACTCCGAATTCAAGTCATTTAAACCAAAGATTTTGCGAGTTGCACCCATTAGTACTAATGTGTAGAATGTGTATGCATAGCCTGGACAATTGTGAGTGAAGTCACTCAGAGGTTGAACCATGAAGACAGTTTTTTACGCACATTAGGTACATTTTTGCAGGGCATATCCATGTTGCTTTGTGATATATACTCTTAGTACGCAATTCCTTAACAAGAAACATGTATGAATGCTATATAACTATGCTGCGATGCCCCCCAGTCTCATGAACTTTAGTAACCACAACTGCATCACGACCGAACAGACTAAAAGCTGTCAATATTGCGTTCCTCCTTGCCAACGATTGAGGTGAGACGTTCATTGTTAAAGCAATAAAAGAGCCCTTTTTCGACTCTTTTTGGCAAGTGTCCTATTCCTGGAAATGCTTCTTTCTTCTCCTGTCTCTTTTGCCGATGAAATATTGGATGTATCGACGAAAAAAGAGAGCGAACAGCCGAGAATCTCTACTTTCCTCTTGAAGGGGGTAGATGAAGTTTTTGCTTACTTTGGTCACAGACAAAAAAAAATGATATATCGGGCTAGAATGGAGACGCTTCAACTAATGTGCATAGATATAGATATAGCAAGTGCCGGCATACAGAGAGTCAAGTGCCCGGACACCTGTACCTGCGCTACGTACGTTGTAAGATGCTCACGTTTTGTTCGTTGGCAAAAGCGGAGGTTGCGAGGAAAGTGTTCGGCTCAGCAATTGTTCCGTACATGTCCATATCTACCCTTTACGTCAATCAGGATGAACGACAACGCAGAAGGTTTCATGTAACCAAATCAAGTGTTTATATCTCATAATCATCAGTATATCAAGACGGTTTAAAACTGTGTTGTTAAAAATCTCTCTTCTCCATATTGTACCGGGTGGATGATTGTGGTTCTTGCACTAGTCTGACAGCATGTGAACAAATGAGACTGGGAAGAGACCTCGCTTGGAGGCGTCAGTCTCCAGGACTCCTTCCATCCAATTCTCATCCTCTGTCTCTTCGTTGATGACGAGGATGATGTCGCCCTCCTCAAAAGTTAGCTCATCTTCATTGTCGGCCTCACAGTCATACAGAGCTCGGCAGCGACGAAGGTGGGCGAAATCGTTTCTCTGCAAGATTTTTCAAATGTGCTTACTAGACGAACAGTAACAGCAGTGCTTTTCAAAAGATGGTTCACCTTTCTAGGCGGAGGCACTGGGTTTCTCTTCCCGGTGCTGTTTACGATGTTGCCACTACCACCTCCTGTTCCCACACCTTGGTGGCGACCAACGTTGCCTCCGCCATGCTGGTGCTGGCGGTGCCTCCTGTGGTGAGAATGATGATGACTGGTTTGATGATGATGATGCCCACCAGATTCGTCAGACAGAGAGTCCAGACTCTCGGTAGACTGGCCATTGTGGATTCTTGGTAAGATATCTCCAGGAGAGACTCTATTCTCTGGCGAAGACTCCTCTGAGAATCCCTTAAGCGGGGGAGAAGTGTCGCTGCTTGCCACAGACTGTGAACCAACTGGAAAGAGTAAAACATTGGTTTTAGGGAGACTTCAAGACAGCACAAGTCAGGACCACAACCAGTATTTGCACATACAGCCCATTAACAGTATTGAGCACGTAGAAAAAGCTTGCTGAGCTTGAACATACCGTGGAGGTAGACTGTGTGCGGCGGCATTTTGGAGGTGCTACCGAGATATGACACTGGCGTATCCGTCCTGGGCGACTGATAGTGTTGTTGATTCTGATGCTGCTGTTGGACCAACCCCATAGTTGGATTATGCAGCGTGCCATGGCCGCTGTCTGAGGATGGGGAGCGCTTGTGACTGTTGTTGTTATTGTTGTTGTGATTCGCAACGAATCTGGGCGAGGACGTAGCAGCTCTGAGATGATGTTGCGAAGGCAGTGTGTTGTAGGCGGTTGAGGGCAGGCTCATGGACTGTTTGGAACCCTTTTTCAAACTGCCAACCATGTGACTGGCCAAGTTGGATCCGGAGACTGTGGATGGCAAGGCAAGGGAGGGGGAAAAAGCGAGATGAAAAGCGTGAAGCATGACAAGCGACAGTGTGTGCGTCTTGGACTCTTCAACGATGTAAGTAATAACAACGTTGAGACGAACATAAGTTCAGACGAGACCAAAGTCCACTATGACGGACAAATAACCATATAGTGATTATGGTACTTACGTAGATTTGGCTTCTTTCCCTGAGGCGGTGGAGGCGGAGGCATGCTACTCCCGCTACTGGTCCTGAAAGATCGCGGCGAGTCTGAAGAGGACGGGGTGGCGCGTGCAGCCGCCGCTGCCCAGTCGACCGTCGTCGTTGAAGAGACGTGCTGAGGCTGCGACTGGGGCGGCTGGTATCTGGTCGGCGTATAGACGGAGAGTGGCCGCTTGTGCAACGGCGTCGTCAATCCCGGTGTCTGACGCTCCTGATCTTGCGGCGGCGAACTGATTCTGTGGTGGTCGGGCGTCCGAGACCCGTTAAGTGTCGTTCGATGGTCGTCCAACGTCTCGTCGTCGGAGAAGTCCGTTGATCCCTCGTCGTGAGACAGGTGCCAATCGATGTTTACGTTCTCGAACATGGTCTTCTTGCGCTGGAGGGCGTGCAGGAGCTGGAAGAAATTGAATTTTCCTTAACGACGACGAAACCTAACTAAAGATTACATGACACTTACCATTTCCTCGCATAGATGGTGTCCTCTCTCCTTGGCGATGTCCAGCGGTGTCTTCCCGTTGTTGTTCTCCACTGCGGGGTTGGCGCCGGACCTGAGCAGCAGTCTCATGCTCTCGCTCTGGTTCTGAATGACGCAGTAATGGAGAGGGGTGTTTCCCTCACGTGTCTGGCGGTCCAACGAGGTGGAATTCTGCACCAAGAAGTCGACGATGTGGAGGGAGTTGCCGGTCTCGTGGGAGATGGCGTGATGAAGGCTCGTCTCGGCAAATTCCTGAAAAATCGGTTGCTCTTGTAGAAAGTTGCCAAATCCTCACGACGCCAATTGTCACAACACCAAAATAAGAACTTGCTAGAGCGGGTTCAAGTTCCTCAAGTTTCGGGCCCCACCCCTTCTTGCACTTATGCGGCTCCGCCAAAGCCTTTCGGTCAGTAGTCAAGGGCTTTAAGCCCAAAAACTCAAGCCAAGCCAAGCCCAAACTAGAACCTAACTGAAGCTTTTGTGCGTTATAGGGGTGACTTTAGATGAGACGGTTAGATGGAACCTCTAGAGATTGTTCTTGCAATCCTGGCATTGCCTTTTTTCTCGCCACAGGCTGCTTGACCGTCGAGCCCAAAGTTTAAACATTGGTGCTCTAGTTGAGCTTGCATCCATCATTACCGGTCAGTGCATAATAACTCGAACTGTCTTTGGGTAGATAGGTATTATTCTCATTGTTACACGAGTTATTAATCTTGCTATGCATGGCTATGAGGTCGCTCGACGCAGTTCAAGTGTGGCGCCAGGAGCGAGGCATGTGCATACGAGCGCTCCTCGAGCAGTTTGCGCTCTTTTCATCTACGCCAAAGAGATGGCAACGTGGTCGCGTGGTCATAGGCGCCGAATAAGTCCAAGGTTAATGGGACCACATTTTACTTAGAAAGTCGTAACAGCCGTCGGGGGTAGGTTGCAAATCGCTAATCACAGCCTCCATCCTTGTGGCAATCTGTATCCATCATCTCGACATTAAGGTAATGAAGACATGGACGTGGTGCAACAAGGAACTGCTCTTTCAGTGTCTGGCTGTGTTTGGCAGCCATTCTTGATACTCACACTAGTGGGGAGTGGATCGGTAATGTCCACGCCGTGAGCGGCCGCTTCAGACGCGGCCTGGAGTAAGTCGAACAGGTTGTGAGCATCTATGGCCTGCTCTAGATCACTGAACACCTCCTGGGTATTGGAGCAAAAATGCTTCACGAAGCGCTTCTCCTCGTACTTGGCCTTGATGAACGACTTGCGGTCGTCCCTGCGAAAAAAGAGTGGGAATCCATCATGAAACTCGCAGAAAAGGAAGAGAAAACGTTGTCTTGACTGATCGTGGTAGCAAGGTCGTGTACAATCTGTAATTGCATATAAGGACCTTTCCCACATAAAAGTTCTCATGGCGGTACCAACGAGTTGTAATAGCCATGTTTCATGGGTAAATAAGTTTAATGCTCAATGAAAAAGTCGCTCTCTTACATGGAGCTGTTGGCGTGGAGCGTTGTGGTGCACTTGGCCTCCATGACCTTGTTGAATCCTTCGTTCGACATGACTCTTGCAACGAGAAGCTGCGAGGTTCCGATGTGATCAAGCGTCAGTGATTGGATTTTGGAGATGTGGACACCCATCTGGCGGTGGATGCCTGAGCACTCGATGCAGACGATTACGCCGTAGTTGGTGGAAAGCCACGTGGGATCTACGTAGAGAAAGGTAACATTTAAAAGTGTACGCAAAGTGACCATTTCTTGACTTCCTCGACACATGACGTGGGCATCTGAATGGACAACTTCTTACCGTTGTTGGACCCGCAGTCACAGCACTTGTCATTTCCTGGCAGTCCTCTGATGAAGGCAACGAGCGTCCGCTGCAACTCAATGAAGCCTTGGTTGACGCTGTTGGTCTTGCCACTGGCGTCCTCGGCCGCAAACGCCTGCGTCAGCGCGCCATCCTTGGAGTTCAGCAACACAGACATCCATTCCTCCTTCTCGAGCTCACTCTCGGCCTTTGAGGTAAACAAGATCGATTATTTGAGAATTAACCTTTTTCTGATGAGATCACCCCACGAGCATTGCGGAAGACAAGGGGTGAGGCAAAGCAATCGTTCTGTACGATTTCTACACAGCTCTTGCCATCGACTCAGCTCTCAACTACCGGTACTTGTGCAGATAGTGCACAGCTCAGGTGACCTGCCAAGGACTCACTTTGCAATCAGTCATGTTTGGCGGCTGCGTTTCTTCCATTCGCACATTCTTCCACACCTCTTTTGGTTGCAACAAGTGCCTTTAGCAGCGAGGAAGCGTAATAAGGTCAGTCAGCCACTCACTGACTCTATCTCGCTCCCGCAGGGAAAGTCGAAATTTGTCTTGTTCCTCCTACCTGGAAATGGTACGTCCTGTTGTAGGAGACGACGTCGAAGCACGTCCTCTCGTCGGCCACGGGCTTCATCTGACATGTGAGCAGGTTGACCTGCGTCGGCTGCTTTGACTCGTCGGCGTGGTAGATCTCCAAGAAACCGTCCCTCACCTGCGAATGACCAAGAGTTATTAATGACGACTTCCGTCCCATCTAGAAAAGGGGAGCTTCGCTTGCTTGCCTGGCACTTTCGCTTCTGCCAGACGTTTCTGAGCCTCCCCTCGGACCTCTTGCTGAGGTAGCCGGACTTCCTGTTGCCCAAAGAAGCGTCGCCTTTGGCTTGGTGCAGCGTGTAATGGCCGATCGTGTTGGTGCCGTTCTACAAGAGAAGAGTAGAGTCATTTTTTAACTGGAGGAGAAGAGGAAGTCGAGCACATGCATAGGTAACCACATTACGCAAGCGAGACAAGCAGAAGGTCACGGACAAGATGTAGCAGTGTAGCTAATAATGAGGCCGTGGTGGCATTTCTTCCTTGAGGCACGTCAGTTCCATTTTCTCACTTTCTACAGGCCCATATTTAGAATGTACACTCGATGAGACTTTTTTTTTTCCTTCAAGGTGAATCTTCCCGCTGAAGCAGCGGTAATGCAGTTTATGAGGCCTTTTCACAAGTCCATTTGAGTTTATATTGTATCAAAGTGACGACGAGAAAGTGACTAACATTTTTGGTTGTGTAACTGAGGCCTCAGAGAGTAGTGGGCCTGCTCCTTCAAGCGATTCCCCAAGCAAGGACCATAGACGCATATTGACGAGGTCTCCGCTCGCCACTACAAATAAGAGGCTGTACGTCGTAGTACAGTACATAGCCATGGATGACGACAAGGACGCGCACGAGAGGGATGACGACGACTGAATTGATTTTTCTCAATCACGTGGAGGCTCCTGCCGCCGTATAAGAAGCGTGGCATGACGTTAATGAAACTTTGGAAGCGAGTCTCTCTCAGGACCTTGTCGGTGAATGCTGTCTTGGCCGTGGATAATGAGGCGGAGGAAGTGAAGACCTCTGAAAATGGTCTGCTGCTGGTGTTACAGTTCTGATTGTTGCCCGAGTCGTCCCTCAGGCGATCCTTCATCTTCTGCACCATTTGCAGCGTCGAGTTCATCATGGCCTCGTGGGCGAACTTTTCGTACTTCTGCATTAGCAAAACGCATCATTTGCCTCGATCTGGCGCACAGATCTAGCTTGGCTACGTAGTTCAGCTAGTTGCAATCGTAGGTCTTTGGCATCGCTACTTTGTAGCAACTGTGCCACACGCACTTACAAAAAAAAAAAAAAAAAGAAATCTTTGCATGCAGCTACGGTTGGCAATTCTTTTTGTGTACGGTTGTTCGGCACATAAATTTTTACATGTCAAAGGCGGGCCTATTGAGACAAGCCCTGTTGGTTAAAAAATGCCTGCCGGAAACATGTGGGAACCTAACACGTTCGTTGGTCGGAGTAAAAGTCCACGAAATAAAGCTACGACGAGAAAACGTCTTTGCCACTTCGGCTCTTCGGATCGTCTGCCTTCCCCAACGCCAATCGAGTCTCGTATTCAGAGCAAACTGGCGAACGAAATCAATTCATTCCTGCTTTCAAGACGACGTGCACATGTGTCCAGGTGTCCGCGGTGTCACTTGCTTTTCTAACGGTTCTGTCTAAGATGCTCTTACCACTTTGCAGAATCCCGGCGAGTTCTTGAGAGTGTTTCTGACGTCGATGAGGGCTTTCCTCTCGTCCTCGTGATCCTGCTGGATGCTGCAGAGCCGCGAGTTGAGGTCCTCGATGTAGTTCCCGAAATGCTCAATCGTCTCGAGACCGTCGCTAAAGTACCTAAAGAAGGGACGGAGAAACAGGTAGTGACGGATCGATAAGAGTGATCATTGCAGGAAAAAAGGATAGCCAGAGACATGGATCTGACTGCGCCGGCGTGCTTGTGTCTCGACGTCAAGAGGAAGTCGGTAAACGACTTTTGACGCCCGGTTTCCATTTCTCGCCGGATCCAAACACATCCATTGAGCGCAGGTTTATCTCTTCGATCGTCGGATCGCAGTGATGAAAACTCGCCAAAAGGATGGGAGAAAAAAATGGCGCCAATGCGCATGCACAGCAAAAGAAGAAAAGACCGCGTCACATTCGATTGGCTCCTACAATCAAAGTTGCAGACTCATCTGCAGAGAGCTTAAAAAAAATCACTGAGAAAAACTTACTCCAGGAGGAAACATCTTTTGTCCCACAGCCACGGTTCGAGATAAAAGGGGCAAAACTGAACACCTCGGCACTTTCCTCCCTTTCTCCCTCCCGGAAAATAAGATGAAGATGGAGTCAAAGATGCTGATCTCGAATGTGGGACAGACGTTGCGATAGCCACGACTCTCCCACGGCAAAAAAGGCCCCTTAGGTAAGCCACGAGAGCTCGGTGGGCCCGCTCAGCTGTGCCATAATGAGAGAGAAATAACTGCACTGCAGCACGCATTTACTATTTGTTACGGGAGCATTTCGTAACGGGAAGGCCAGCAGTACATTAAGTGCACACACTGACTTGGTGGGAAAAAGCTGGTGGAGGAGGAGGAGGAGAAGCGTTATTATTCCGTAGGGCTTCGTACTCAACTCTGTTCTCACACTTCAGAGCTCCTAGTTAAGGAGTGGAAAAAGCGCTCATGCAGTATTAATGCTCTGTACGCTAAATTTTAGACTGCGGGCAGGGGGGGAAGGAGGACGAGGCTTTGATCTCCTTGCCCGTTAGAATGTTGCACCCACATGATGTCCCGGCGGTGGACTCGAGCGTGTAGTCACGCTTCACCAAGTACACAGACCACACAGGCACGTGCAACCGGACTGCACAGTACGGACTGTTTGTTGGAATAGAATGATAAACATCCTTCTGTTAGGATCATCACACGTATACGCTATGTGACTTTGGCGGAGAGCGAGGAAGAAACATAGAAGAAGAGTCCTCTTTTCGCATGCTGCTATCGTCAAAGAAATAAAAAAAAAAGTTGCATCAAATCCCTTTGTTCAATTTGCTGCCTCTTCTGCTCCCGTTCTTAAAAGCTGTCGTTTCTTGTTGGTTCGTCCGTAAGTCGCTCGTTCGTACAGTCTTTTGACGATTCAGCCCTCACAAAGGAGGGCCTCGTTAGGCCCCGCAGAGAAAGTGGGGTTAGAAGAGGCCGGCCGTCAACCCGCCTTAGGCGGCAGGAAACATGAAGGAAGGTGCTCGTGCTTGTGTACCAGGGGGAGGGGGATTCAACCCCCTTTCTCAGGCAATACATTTAGCACACGGCACCGGAGGGCGTGCGAGAAATATCACTTCAGATTGCCTCCTTGGCTGTGCACGAAATGTCCCGGGGAAGTGAGGCACGATAGAGACCGACATGGACGTGCGTCTGAACGTGCGTGCAAGTACGATGTACCTCAACGTACACGCAGGCAGGTGCCACAGGTGTGTACGTGAAGCAGACTAAACTCATGTTGGCAATCTTGCTGTCTGCGTTGGGGAAAATGAAAGGCAAATGAGCCTTTTGTCCTCAACCTTGATCCCCAGAGGGACGAAGGAAGTAGCAGGAAATCATTTCTGCTCTTTTACTGTCAGGCAGCACTCGTCAAATGAGAGAGGCAGCGAGCGCAATTGAAAAATGAGCAAAAAAGCGACCGCCCGCCAATGCAACCGACCCCGAGAGACAAATGGATCACTTCGACCGCGGGGTGTTTGGCGACTTCATGAACAAATGCGACGCCGGGATACACACGCACGCTTCGACAGCCACCGAGAGGAAGTTGGTGGTTTTCGCTCTTCCGCGTTCCTATTTGCGTGTGTGCCAACTGTACTTGCAGTTGCACAGTTCCGACGACAACAACCGTGTGCGCAGGTAAATAAGGTGTGCGCGTTCCCCGGGGTGGCCGCCTTCTTCTAATGAAGTCGCTCTTTTTTTGTTCTTGTTTCTTTGACCTTCAAACACTCACACACAAGCGCGCGCACGCACGCACGCACACACACACACACACACACACACACACACACACACAAACGCACCAAGTAAAGAGTGACTAAGCGTGCGGACAAGGGGTAAGAAAGTGGACAGCACACCCATGCCATATAACAAGTTAACTGTGTTCTCTTCCTTACTTGTACTGGGCCCTGTAGTACTCGAGCATCTGTTGGAGCAGATTGACGCCCTTCTTGGTCTTGATCTCGTTGATCTTGATAAGATAGTCGGCCGTGGTCAGCTGGAGGTACTTGCGTTCCTTATCCATCTCGTCGGCGATCTCGCCCGCGGTCAACTCAGAACGATGCAGGCCTTGAGGACAGACAAACGCGAATATTAGAGCGAGGCAAAGAGTCGACCCTTTGCATACTAGACGAGATGAAGACGCAAAACTTTTTCTTTCTTCACTCATGTAGGATATTGCGACAACTCTTTTCATGCCAGCAGGGGCGAGCGTGATGAAAACTTTTGCTTTTATTTTTTTGGCAACTGACGCGGGCTCTTAACTGTCAAGACAAGTAAAAGGCTTGGTTGTTTGCATAAACGAGACTCTTAACATCAAAAGTGCCGCGACGTCAGGCTTTTTTTTTTCTATCTGCTCGCTGCTTCTTATCCTCAGATTGGTTTTGGCCACTTGAAGCTACTGGCGCTAAGGGAGAAAAAAAAACCACAGTCCCATAACAGAGCTTTCGGCACAGTCTGCGATTCGACAGAGCTCCGTCAAGAAGTCCACTGTGGCTAGAATGCTGCGCTTACCGGCCTCCTTTGCTGCTTTCTTCTTCTGTCGCTCTAGTTCGGTGTACTTCTCGTGATAGTCCTTCCACGACCGGTCAAAGGGCCTCTTCAGATCGCCCTTGGAGCCTCTCATCTCAGTCTTGAGGAGGCGATCCACGGGGAACAGCACGATGCTGTCCAGATTCTGCATCTGGAAGAAGAAGGGGACGTGAAATCGAATCGAGATGAACAACCAGTTCTTTTTCTCCATTTCTATCTCTTGCTTCTTTGATCTTTGAACCCCTGCTGAATCCATCTGACGCTGTACGAGACATGCATTTGGATTCATTTCTTACACGCACGCAAGCAGAAACGTTCCAATGCCAAAATGTAGAGATCGACTCTGTCATTCACAGGGTTGACCGCGAAAACCATCACCAAGTTGGACGGTATCGACAGTAAAACTGAGGGGCAGAAGGACTTCCCGTATGCAATTTCATTGAGTCACACACATGTCAATCTGTTGATGACATTGCAGACGGTCCCCAAAAGGCATCACGACCTCTTCATGACCTCTGTGATGGACCAGAGGGATAATGGTGGCTCTTTGATCTGGCTCCGACTTACTGCATCAGGGTGTCCTTCAAATGGATCCGACCTCTACTCAAACATTCCAGTTGCGCTCCCTGGGCTTCAGGATAACGTCGAGCTTGGTGTAAATTTACGTGACCAACCCTGACAGGTGCCGATAGGTCTGTAACTTACCAAGTTCTTCATCAGCAGCGACAGTTCCTTGGTCACGACGGCAAACTTTTGGAAGGCGGCGCCGATGTCGTCGGGCTCGTCGTCCCTGATGATGGCTGACTCGCCCAGGCGATGCAAGGCCTTGGAGAGATCGAGACCACCGGCGGCGTGACCTGCAAAATACGTATAATGAAATTAGGGCTCGTCCTGAAAGACGACTTTGGGCGCTCATAAATTGGGGGAGAGCCAGCTGGAAGGCCTTCTCTGCCATTTTTGGGCTGATCCCTCCCTGCCTGCCTCTCCCTCTCTCCACCCACCCACCCACCCACCCCAAAAAAGAGGGGTAAGAAATGCTGCTGCTTAATAGTGGACGATAAAAACACAGGTCGTGGACTTCTTGCCCGCATTGTTGGCAGCAAACTGTGCTTTTTTTGGACTAAGGGCAAAACAGGAATGACAGCGCTGCGTTTATCTACGCGTGGAAACCACCTTCCAAATTGGTCTGAGGGGAGAAAGATGAGGATTCCTCGCTGACCTTCCCCATTTCAGCATGAGCTTCTTTTACGGCTCAGTCACCGACATCTCTCTCTTTCTGGCTGTGCTGGCTGGCTCGCTCAGTCAAATACATGCAGGTTGCTGCTACGCTCGCCTACTACTGCTCGGTGTACGTGCTGCACTGCACGGTCGAGTCAGGCGTGAGTCAGTTAAACTCAAAGCTCATAGAGTGCACACAAAACTACGACCTGTTTCGCACATTGACGTGCCCCACTCTGGCTCACGCACTCGTTAACTGCCTGTTAGTGGGGGAGTCGGCCACAAAAAAGTGTCTCCTGCCAGCCCAAAAAAAAAGACACAGAAAGGGAGGGAGGAGTTGTTGAGTAGTAGAGAAGAGAGCGACAGAGACAGAGCTTGTGGGGCGACAGACGCAGACACACAGAGAGTAGGAGGGGTAAAGAGTCGTTAGCATGCAGATGAATGTCTCTTCCGATCAGCGAGTGACTGACTGCACGTGAATGCTTGAGAAGCTTTTGAAGAGGACCTGCCAAAAGCTTATCCTGGCATGCTTATTCAAGAGGCCATCCACACACACACGCGCGCGCACTCACGCACGCACACACACACACACACACACACGCATACTATTGCGGCGTAACACAATCGCATTCGTGCTTGAAAACCGCGCTCTCTCGACTACGAACAGGACTACAGAGATCGAGCGCGCATGTTCATGGGGCGAGTAATTGAGGCTCTCACTACCCCCTCATGAGAGAACGATGATGATTGATATTTCTCTGGGCGAACTGTACTAATACTGCACTGCACTCGGCTGCTGATGCCGGACAAATGAATGCGTGTGTGCTTGTGACGAGATGAGTGTTGCCATCGGCGGCTCATTTGTCATCTCCAATTAGAAAACAGCCATCGTCCTTGCATTTGCATACGAAAGTGGACGGAGGGACCAGAGTATCGAGTGGCTCTTGCCTGACTAAAGGGGTGTACAAAAGCAGCGTGATTTTTCTCTTTTTTCTCTCTTCCTCCTTTTGTATTTTGGGCAAATCATTGCTGAGGAATACATTTCTCTCCCGTAGGAGAATTTTCGCGACCTCATCGTACTCTACTACGACGTTCTAAGCAGCGAGGCTACGCAGTCAGCGTGTCAAATACGAAACGAAACGGGTCGGAGACAAAGAGAGATTAATAGCAGATCTGTGACTCCGTAGATTTCCCCTCCCCCCTCTCAGACATATGTGCAGATCTCACTCCTCGCCATTACTGGCCGGCCTGCTACGCGCATTGTTTCTGCATGAGTGTCAGATGCGTCCAACGTATGCGGATAAAATCAGTGTTAAATCTGAAGGTTGACTCACTGTTTCCGGTCTTGTGGATGTCCTTCACGACAGTCTTCATCTTCACCAGGCCTTCCTTGTCCATAGCCAGGGTCTGAAACACAAAGGAGAAGAGAATAAAGATAAGGAGGAGACGCAGGCACGGCGAGAGACAAGCCACGAATTTTAAATTTTTGTCCACAATACTCGTAAAGGAGCAACCCCACCTCCTATGTATTCAATGAGGCTGCTTTTTTTTCCTCATCCAAAGTTCTCCTTACAGCAGGAAAATATCGGACATGCAAATTTATGAGCATGTACATACATGGACGCAGTGGCTGCAATACCATTGTCCCCTGATCCCCCCAGCTACTCCCTTGAGACCCGTTCAAGTCCCCTCAGCATTGCATGCCTGCTCCTGTTCTAACTAAAGCAGAATCATCGCGGTGTCACCTCCTTATGGCTCACAACGATGTGCCACAGCAGTAAACTTGCTTGCATCGCACAACTCCGAAAAAAAAACCCGTACTCCGGGCTTCGGCGACGTCGCAAACGATCCTTGGAACAAATTTTTGGGCGTTTGCCCCCCCGGGCGCAATGGCAACGCTCGCCCGAGCTTGGGTTGTGATGTGTGAGCGGCATGAGCCGTCTCAAATGGCATTAATTTTTCAAACGGAAAGGATTGGAATTGTGGAGCACAGGGATGACACCGCTCACGTACGTTTTATCCCATTAGGGATGCACCGGTTACTGTCAGTGAACTTGAGGCTCATCCTTTACCAGATTCACCGTGTTCTGATGGAAATAAATAGTCACGAGCTCTGCCGAGCTTGGAGCGCGTGATTAATGGTCGTTGTCAATAGAGGTAGTACGCAACGCGTCCTCCCCTCCCTCCATCCTAAAAAGGAAAATGTGCACGAGCGTTGCTGTGGGGATTAAGTCCGCCTTCCGCTGTAAAATGTCTCAGTGTGGCAGAAACACACCCACAATGCACACACCCACACTCCGGTCCCTGCGCGCCCGGATGAAAGCGGGCGCCCGGCCAAATTGTGCATGGTGGCGCAGGCGCGCGCGCGCGTCACCATCGTAGGATGCACAATTACACGTTCAAACCGGCATTAGGCAAATGAGGCACACTGAGGACGCGTAAAAGGTGTGAAATTCGTCATTCATGGGCAACAAAGGGGGGGCAGCAGATATCATTCTTCTTCCTTCATCTGACATGGAAGGTGTCAGGGCGGTATTTTTTCGATCTACTGCAACCCTGCGGGGATCAGGGTGGGGTGGGGTGGGGTGGGGGGATCGCCAGGGGGAGTGAGACAGAGACAAAAACCCACCGGGCTGGCGGGATAACTTTGGCTGGCTTATCTGCATAGACGAAGATCGACTTTGGTGGCGGCGGGCAAATGCTGCATGCACCCATCCCATACAAGACAGTTTTATCTAGCTTGTCATCGCTGTATCATTACCTAGTCGCTCCATTGGCGTTTTTTTTCGTTAGATATCAGACAACTGTTGACTGCTTCCCTCATGCATCTGCTGCCGGTCTGCCCTAAACGGTTTCGCCATCACCGATTGAAAGCTACAATGGCGAGAAGATAGTTGAGGCAAAAGAGGAGCCACTAAGACAAAAGGGTCTGGGACTTGGGAAAATGGAACTTGAAAAGGAGAGCTGTTACCGGGCTTCTAAAGGCGCACCAGATCGCTGGGTCTGTCTGTCCGTCAGTCAGTGTGTCTGTCTGTCTGCCTGTCTGTCTGTCAGTGTGTCTGTGAGGCAATTAAAAAGAACAGTAGCAGCTAATTTGCATGGAGGATTTGTCGCGCGACGACATTGCCTGATAAAGCCAAATGAATTGGAACTGTCAGCTTGGAGGAATCTGTCTGAATCAGACACAAAGGATGAGACAAGAAAGATAAATACAAAAGAGGAAGAAGATATGGCTGGGGACGAAAACAATACGAAACTCTCTGCAATGCACATAGGCGGATCTCTCAGATTTTTATAAAGCCCGGGGACTACAGAAGAAGACATTTGACAAAGTGCAGCCCCATTCGGCGGTTGTAACGAGGCAAGGCACACCCAAGCGTGCATCATTGCTATGAATTTTGATAAGGTTCGTCGCCGATTCTCATGCAAATAATCCATTTGCGCGCAGCCTCTGGCCGGGAGAGACCGATTTTGCGGATTTGATGGGGGAACATTAATTAAAGAGGTCGCCTGCGTCGCCTCTAAATGCACGTCATTAATCTGTCATCACCGAAGGCGACAAATACACGGGTTGGTTGCACGACCAAATCTGAGCTCCGTTCATCGGATGCACTTTTGGAAGAACCAACAAGCCCGGGTTCCACGCCCGGTGCCAGCAGCGTGTATGCAAAATACATTAGCACCGTCGGAAAACCGACGGTTGACGCCCTCCCTCGCCAGGAATGAGCACTCACTCACACACTGAATAAGACCGGGCAAGACATTCAGGAATGCGATCCTCTCATCTCCAGTCGAAATCGTGAGAGACCAGGTGGTTTGTCTCAGTTGGCGGCGAATTTCGCCCCGATCCATTAGTCGAGGAAGTCATTTCGACGAGAAGAGCTTTTTCTCATTCCCACTACATCACTCTCACCGCGCCGGGCGCCGGGCGCCGGTGCAGACGCCGGCGCTGGCGTTGGCGCTGGTGCGCTATAGTTATTCAGCTGTCAAAGCCTTATTTCTCACTTTCACGGGTGGAGAAATGCCCCAACTGTGAGGAAGGTGTTGCTCTCAGGATTAAAAAAGAGAGGGAGGGAATGGAGCCAATTTGTGGGACGGGTAGAGACAGACACAGAGAGAGAGAGAGAGAAAAAGATAAATGGACCCCGAGTCGGGCGCAGGCAAGCATGAGGGCGGATTGAGAGAATGAGGAATCCTTAAGAACCCTCACTTAGGCAAATAGCGTCCGCCCTTATTTGAGGAGGGAGGTATGCGAACATCCGGAAAAATAATCTTGCCTCCCCCCCCCCAGAACGAGCGCAAAAAAACAGTTTGATGGGGGCATACACAGAGTTTCCATTAGGGAGGAGAAGCAGCTACGAGACCGACCACAAAGTTTTTTCACCACTCCATTTTCGGAAGCCATCCTTCCTCATTCTCTCCGTGAGCAGCTCGAGGAAGATGATTTTATGACTCCGGCAGTGATCGTGTTTCCTTCCTGTGTGAGGTCGCGGGCGTGCAGTGCATGCCCACCACCGGGCACGGCACCCACGCCGAGGGGAAGTGCCCGTGGCGGCAGGAACAACGGTACCTTGCGTCAAGAAAGACCGCAAAAGTCAGGCGAATTTTACCCTCTGTCTCTCTCCACCGGTGGTCGCCATTGACGATCCTTCGCCCCTGTCTGTCTGCAGTGAATGAGCATAAAATACACCTACCGCTACCGTCACCAATGATCCGACTTCTTTTCAGTGCTTCGAAAAGAATTTCTTCTCGCTCTCCCTCTGCTCCGCGCCCACTTTCACCAATCTGGAATTTGTCAGGAAAAATGTATTCCTCCTCCTCCCTTCCGCTGCGTGATATATGTTGTGCACTTCCCGTCGATCCTGGTCTCCTCCCCGGCCTTCCTGATGGAAGCGCCGATGCATTCGCGTGTACGTGCGTTATGTGCACTTTGGGCGCCCAAATGCGTGCAACCAGGGCGTGCAAAGGCAGAAACTCATCCCTCTCGGCCCTGGCGTGCATGTTGATCCGCGCCACTTTGGCAGAGGGCGGCCGAGAAATGTGCAAGTCAGTCCGGTCCGGAACAATTTTCACCCCTCTGGCTCTGCGACGCGCGCACCAACTGTGGACATCACTCAGACAGCGCACTATGATCTGGATGGTGGCATTCACGGCCCCTCCGGTTCGTCAGCCGGACACCATCAAATACGGCGTGAGATGGCGGGAAGGAAGCCTGAATAACTGAGTCGTTCCATCTAGACTCAGTCTGTGCACTTCCCCGAAGTGACGTCGAACGCTGAGGCGATAATGGCGGCCTTTGGAACTGCCTTTTTTGCGCAGTTTCTCCTCAGAGGGGACTGTGCGATTGAGAGGAAGAGTAAAAGACCGAGATAATTTGCTGTGTATCAAAAAAAAAAGGCTGAAAAGGACGAAGGCGACGACGCACACATGTTCGAATTTCAGATCGTCTCGAATTCCTTTGCTGCATTGTGTCCACTGCAGCCGCTTTGATCGCATGTTGACGACGCTTTTTACAAGCCAATCAATGATGATGTGAAGAGAAAGGAAAGGAGGAAGGCCAAAAAAAAGAGGAGACATCAAAGAGCTCTCGCAGCTCTTTTCCAAGTCTGTTCTTTAACGGTCGTGAGACTTGAGACGATCAAAATTCCACCTTGTTCTGGCCGGCCCATAAAATTTCCTTACGGCAGAAAACTCGTGCACGCCGAGTTCACTACCGGGGCCATCGACGAGATCGGCTTATTTGCCTGCTCGGCCGCACACGCGCACCACGGTGACACACGCATCTTGGAACAATAAGTCAGTCCGCGCTCGCCCCGACAGAAGCACAAGGTTGAACAAAGAGGTCGTGAAGCCGTTGGTCTAACAAGCTCGTGTAAGTTGGAAAAATATCTCACGCCCGTCCTTGTCCCTCCAGCCTGATTAACGTCCTGCCTTGACAGTAAAAACTCTTATCATGACGAAGAAGAAGTTGTCGAGCAAGTGAGAAGGGAAATAAGGGCGTTAAAATCCCGCGCAGTACGTTACTTTTCATACATGCACGCAAGCAACCGGTGGGTAACGGAGGGGACGGAGCCAGCCAGCCAGCCGGTGGACAGGAGGAGGAGGTTGGCAACCCGAGAAGAAGACCAAATTCAACAGTCACTTTCGTTGGCGGGCTGTCAACACCGAGTCGGAGCGAGAAGGAGGTGGGGTAGAAATAAGAGAACTTACGTCCTCCGGAATGCGTTTTTGCCACCAAACGAGAGAAAGACGAGATCACGCAAAAATCAGGGATTCATTTGGGAATTTGCTCCAGAACCTTTTCTTCGCTCTGACCGACAGAATTAGCCCCTAAATTAACCGCCGGTACTGACAAGGTCACTGCCGCCAGGACCGCGGGGCACCTGTCACTCTCAGGGGTGGGGAAGAAGCAGAAAGAAAGAGATGTCATCTTGTTAAGATAAATTCCTAGACGACGACATAACAGTGTGCGTAGTAGAGATATAGCGGCGTGTGAGATCTCGACATGTTACGGCGAGCATGCGCGCAGGGGGGGGGAGGGAGGGGGGATATCGGGCAGGTTTAGCTAGGTTTTGTAACGATAACTCTGCCTGCGACTCAGATGCCAGATGTCATCTTCACAAAGGTGTGGCAGGGCAGGGTGACATTTTTCTGAAGTGCTCCTTTCTCCATGTCCAGCATTGTGCATTCTCCTGACGGCTCTTTGTGACTGAAAAAAATGTCTGATGGACGTGATTACCGAAGAGGAGGCCGGAGCGGACAGGGAGGTCAACTGGCAAGTGGGTAGGGAGGAGAAAATGACGTAGTGCATGTCCTAAATGCCCAACTTGTCCAAGATCATCAACCGCAGCCACGACGACGCGGCCCAGGTGCGGCGGACAAGCACTTGACCAGCCAGCCACCCCTTTTTGCGCGCACACTTGCATTACGATATTTGATGGGCAGAGCAAGTTCCCGAGGCCCAAACTAATCTCTCATCCCCAGGAATGCCCCTCGTGGGGGCTCGAAAAAAAGAGAGAGTGAGAGAGAGGGGATGAGAGATGGCAGATGAGATAGGCCCTCATTACTCAAAATCCCGACGGCAAAAGAATGCGCGCTGCTGGAGGAACAAACCTTTTTTTGTCAGACATTTGCCTCGTTTGGGCTGTATCAAGCGTCACTCGTCTACTGGGCAGGGGCCATAAGTGATCCGTGCGTGCTCGGCCGCCGCTCACGACGGACGCGTGAGACTGAAGGTCAGGGAGACTCCCAGAGACCCCGGAGCAATAATCCATTTTCCGTTCTTTTCTTGTATTTCTTTGTGTCAGTGTTGTGTGCACCCAAGAGGGGGAGGGGGAAAACATTATTCTTTGGCTTTTCGCAGCCTCCGCCTCTTCTCTAGGTGCTACTTTCATCAATCAGCATGAAATCGTCAAGACAGGAGCAAAAAGTGGTCCGACACACGACGACTTAGGAGGAACGACGGCGACACCTCCGTGGACTGGGCGGCGGAGTACAGCACGGACCCTGCTCGGTCGTACCAGGGGCTGATATCAAGGCCTCACAATGTGAATCGTGATCAATCGGACCAGGGTGTGGAGTGACTGAGCGTATGGAAATTGTGGACGACGAGGAAGTTCCGGACCAGAAAAGTTTGCTCTCACAAGCCCATTTCATTTGCGGCTGCTCGAGTGCTCCCATTGTTTGAGTGAAACAATTGAAGAGCAGCGGCATTGTGAGAAACTCATTCTTATTACCACTGTACTCAATCGATAGGGGGGTTGGTTGGAGGGAACAACCGCGTATTGTACGTACAATGTGTGCGGATAAAAAAGAATGTAGGACGCGCAATCATGTGTTCGGCTCCCTCAGGCATGTGAGTGGGTGAATGAGAGTGTGTGTGTACACATAGGTAGAAGAAAGGGGAAAAAGGTAATACACACACACACACACACACACACACACACACACACACACACACACACACACACACACACACACACACCTGTTTCCGCCCTCCGTCAGATTACAGTCGAATTTCCCACGCTGCTTTTTTATGCCGTCAGCTTTTAATGAGGTTTGCTTCTGCCTGCTAAAGAAGTGCCTTGCTAAAAAGCCGCCTCCTTCATGCTCGGTTGGCTCTTGACGTTGTTGTGGACGGCAAAGAGTCGCTCTCCAGCACCAGAGAGCATCATCATTTGACAGTTGAGAGCTGCCTCCAACCGGAGATGGCGAATGTCTTTGGTGTGACATCTGGAATGCCGCAATCGCGGCCAAAATCTCGCCTTTTTCCCTAATGAACATGTGGCCGGCCGACACTAGGATGTTGTGAGAAGAGAGGAAGAAGATTTCCACGAGGAAGGAATCTTCATTGGAGGAGAGGCAACGGAAGAAGTGACTGGGATGGATAATCAGCTTGCTGCTTCTCTTCCCCCCCCCCTCCCATCTCTTTCCATATGTAAATTGTGCTTTGTTTCCATTAACCAGAACTTTGCTCGTCCTGAGGCCGTCATTAAAACAGCAACGGTTATCAACCGTTCAAAGATCGGTTCCGAGGGTCTCGACTCGACCCCGACTCCCACCACCAGGAGTCAGTCAGTCAGTCGCTCACCCTATTGTAACGTGATGTCGTGAATTTTGAAACATTTTCACTGTTAATTACAGGGGACGTCATATTCTCTTCTCCACAAGATGAAGGCCATGATAGAGACTTTTGTTGCGCGCGGGCAATTTATCAAGGGCGCTCTAAGCTTTATCTCCGTGGAAGATCTGTGCAGCCAGCTATTCTCTCACCGAGTGGGCAAATAGTAGGCGTGGGGAGTGTAGTAAATGTGGCTCCCAGAAGCCAGCGATTGAAAATTCTTGCCTCTTTATTCTCGGGAAGCGCAATTGACTAATAAATCTTCAAGGATGACGACGACGACGCCATGGAGAAGCTCGAATAACCAAGCAAGCGGTAGCGAGAGTGGCAAGGTCACAGCAATTCTGTCGTAGAAGTCGAGACGGACATGTACCAATTTTCGTAATAATACGCATCTTCTTCTCCCTCTGTCACGCACGAACTTCTCATTTCTTCCTGTCACTTCCAATGAACTTACAGAACGTTGGAGGCAAAGAAAAAAAATGTCAGTTTCCCATGTGTGTTCGCTAAGGTAGCAGCATCGTCCAAGAAGAAAAAATAGCTTCTGGTCTCGAAGCCGTCGGTCTTCTCGGGTGGAAATCCAAGCTCTCCTTCGTTCTCCACCCCGGGGGCGACCGAGATCTCGGGAGAAGAGTTGTAGCCTTTTCGGTCTTATTTCGTCACAGTTGAAATCCAAGCAGTTTGTTTAACAGCCCAGGGAGAGTCGAGGACTGCCGTGGAGTCGAAGGCAACAAATCTTGTTTGCTTCTTCCACACAGAAGGAAACCGTCATCGTTGTCGTCAGATGGGAAGCGCAATAAAGTTAGTCGCGGCTTTTTCGCCGTCTGTCTGTCTGTCTGTCTGTCTGTCTGTCTTGTGCACACTCACAAAGCACACGGCAAAGAAATGATAGAATTAAATGAGAGTGGTAAAAAAGGAATGAAGGTCTTGGAAGATGTGTTTTTCTTTTCTTTCAATCCGTGCCAGAGGCGCTGATTTTCATTCCAGAGGGGAGGGGATCACTTCTTCCAAGTGCAGAGTGAAAAGGCGGCAAGGTCGAGCTTTTCGCTCGCTCGAACAGAGAGAGAGAGAAAAAAAAATCCTACTCTCTTTCTCTGCTCCTCCAAGCGTCGTCATCGTCGTCGACGTCGACGTCGTGGTCGACGTCGTCGTGCATTTTGGGCCTCGTAGCAGAAATTCAAGGCCGCCGTCGTTTTTGGAGCACGTAGTTTTCGCATTCTGGAATTCCATGTCTGCCATTACGTCCGACCAAGAGTCCTCCCCGAGCTGGAGGAGGAGGGGCGAGTGCTGGTAGAAATTGTAGGAGAGAAACCTTGCCCGAGGAGTGTAAGAATCATTATAATTCAATGGAGCGCTCACGCAAAGGTGTGTAAGAAGCTGGAAGAAAGGAAGTTCCTACGGCCCATGCATGCCACATATGAGAGTGTACGCAGAGCGGGAAGAAAAACTTTGTTTTATCCCTCCTGATGCCTGTCCCGGTGTGCGCACTCCAAGTGTGGCACTTTCAGGTGTCAGCGGACGATGAAGAGGAGACGCTTTATGCAGGCGAGAATGTGGAAATTCACCTAGGTGGTGAAGCTTTGAATTTCTCGCTTGGGGAAATCAAGAAAAGTGGGAGCGAGGAAAGAGAGAGTGTCACGAAATAGGACTTTTCAACAAATTTCACATCCTAACGCATTCGTATACGACCAGAGGGTTGGACAAATTACACATAAACACACGAGACATGCGCGCGCGCTCGCGGGGATGCACACGAGAGAAGCGTGCCAGAACACATTTGGTACGTGTGTAAGTGCACATGGACGTCGCCCATGACATCACCGTGCACCATGGTCTTTTTCTTCTCGGGGCGGGGGGGGGGGGGGGGGGGGGCGGGGGCGGGCGGGGGCCAAGGCTTGGATGGGGGGTTAAGGCCGCATAGAGGCCCTAAGGGTGGGTGAAAACCACAAGCGGCCCAGGGGCCCAAAG
>JAAUXU010180271.1_pt1 | contig 26661 bp, 26 predicted proteins | sample 7278151 | NCBI WGS metagenome assembly JAAUXU01 (sample SAMN14350113, study PRJNA611818) | marine sediment metagenome | isolation source: surface marine sediment (1.8m) | place: French Polynesia: Moorea | collected 2018-08
ATGCTGCGTTCCCCCTCTCTCATCCTCCATTCTTTCCTGTGTCTCTCCCATTGTCCCCTAAATCCCCGGAAGATGGCAGGGGGTAGCATCATATTTTCACCCCCGAAGCCAAGTTAGATGGATCGAAGAAGGTACATAAAACAGACTCCAACATCAAATAACTGTCATGATAGCTTCTTATTACAGTGTATGTGGGGAATGCTGAGGGGTAACACACAGGGTTGGCACGCCAACTTCTGACTCTGTCAACCGTCTTATTTTATTCATTCACTGACCAGTTCCTATAGACATTTTGTTTCCTCGATTGTACCGCAGTACAATGGTTTGGTACAATCATTGTGCGTAGAGGTCGAATGTGGCAACTGTGACTATGCAGGACGTGACAACTGTACTCACCGGGTGATGTAGCTCGTGCGTAAACATACATTCATGTACTCGTATCGTGCACGTTTCATCTTTAAAGCCCGCTGAAGACTGAGGACTGTAAATCATGTCGAAGTGGTGCAAAAAGTACGTGGAAAAATCCCGAGTCCTAGCTCAAAGAGCGTGGAAGTCGCAGAAGTCGGACCTGATGGTGATCATCAGGTCCGACAAGTGCCTGAAACGCACCGACTGGTCACGCACTGGTCAAGAACACCAGTAACAGCAGGTGGGAGTGACACCTGCTCATCATGGCGCATCTCTGCTCCACCTCTGCCCCATCCTCGTGGTCGTGCAGGATGTCGGCGATGCTGGGGAAAGTCGCCCTGCCGCAGACACCGCCTCGGCTGGCAGAGAACATGGGGTGGCGGGTGCCGTCCTGGAAAGGCAGGTGGGGAAGTACTAACACACGGTCGACCTGGGAGAAGAGAGGTTGCGTAATTACAGAAAGCACTTTCCGACGCCGAGCGGGTCAGAAAGCAATCGAGGTTCTGTGGCCTACAGAGCCAAGAAGTTCCGTCACCTGCATGATCAGGTCGTTGAGCGTCCTGACTGCCAAGGATTCTTTCAGATTGGTATTGTTAACTCTGTCCACCCAATCAGATGCCCCCCTGCACAAATTCTTCCACAGCACCCCAAACGTGTGAAGTTTGTCACAAAATGACAAACTAAACTGTGTCAAGTCATGACTTGACGCGTCGTAAGTGCCAAAAAAAACCCGATCATCGAGCCCTTTACGCTCTGCTACAGATCTGGCGGTCTACGCTTAAGGACAGCTGATCGCCAAGGGTCTAATTGCTCACCGCTTAGAGTCACTGTATTCTCTCTATGTTGTTATGCACTCCATATTTTCTGAGGTGTCATAGATTTCAATGCATCTACTTGTGGGTGATTTATTACGTGAATGATGACAAGCTCGTAACAATACATGTAGTGTTAACCTTCAAACGTGATCAACCGTCCTGTGCGTGATTTAGTATCAGGAAGCTTTTAGGGCATGACATCAACACCCCACCCCATCCTCAGGTCAGGTCAATGCCCCTTGACGTTAAAGATCTAAAAAAGTGATTCTCATACCTAGGATGTAAACAAACTGATGGGGCTCCCACTATCATCTTTTTTGATTCGCGATTTTTACCATATCACATCACATTTCAATCCACTTAATCCCACTCCTTAAGGCCATCAACATCACATCAGTCACCAAAAGGAGCCAATTGTAATGCAATACGATTTTTTTAGGGCACGAAATGCATTTGTGCATATCCATGTGAAACGCATTATATACGAGAGCACTTTGAACCTCCTGCTCTAGGGAGGTGCACAGAATGAGTCATCACGTCTAGTGGAACAGATATCAATTGTAAATAATAACTATATCTCCTCTCCCCGTAATATAGCACTTTAGTGACCCGAGATGGGCTTGATATCGCTCAGGCCATCAAGTCCATCGAGGGACAACGAAGGGCACTTTACAGGGAGGGAAATTTGCAAGTGGATGCAAGATTTTCGAGAATGTTTTCCCCAATTTCTCCAATAGAAGATGATTGCCCAGTGGTGCTGCTTGCATAACCTATTAGGTTGGGAAAAAATGAGATCAAGAGATCTCATTTTTTCTCCTCAATGTTTTGTACTTTTAAGTCAAACTATTGATGTACTCTTTGAAATTTTGCCCTGCCAGCTATCACGATGCACATGCTACTACTGGTCGGAGTGCAGTTTGTTTAACGAGGACAAAATCCAAAGGGTCAAGGTCAAGATATTAAAGTCTGTATCAGGCCAGTTGGAGGCGTTCTCGAGAAGACGTTGACGTACATCACATCTGTCGTCTATTCTTGAGATAAATTTCGACATTGCGGGCATCAGTAAGCCATAGAGATGGGCAACGGACCAAGTTCAGGCGGAGGAAGCTTTGGAGGTGGAGGAAGAGGAGGCCTGTCCTCTGGAAGAGGAGGAAGAGACAGCCTGTCCTTTGGAGAAGCCTTCAGTGATGCTCATCGCCAGATGGGTGCTGGTAAAACCTTCACATGGAGGGGAAACAGCTACACCACTAACAGGGCTCATGATAATCCCACTTTGGGCACTCACCATGGAGGCAGAGACACCGCATCCATTGTCAGAGCTCTCGATGATATTCTGCCTAATGTGAAGCCTGGTGGAAGCTTTGACCAGAGGCGAACCACTTACACCACCAACAGAGCTCATGGTCGTTCAACATGGGGCGCAAAATATAAAGTAGAGGGAGGAAGAGACAGCCTGTCCTTTGGAGAAGCCTTCAGTGATGCTCATCGCCAGATGGGTGCTGGTAAGACCTTCACGTGGAGGGGAAACAGCTACACCACTAACAGGGCTCAAAATCGTCCCAGTCCGGGTGCAAGTCATAGAGAAGTGGGACAAGGAGTCAGACAGGTCAAGGTTGCCACACCAGCCCCAAACTGGTTCGAATTGACCTACTCTGGTGCCAAGAAGGAAACAGCAGCTTCGGATAAGCTGCAATATGAAGGTGTCAGGGCTTCCAGAAAGGTAAAACAATTTTACATGAGATTTTGCATTCATATGGTTCATACGAGGGAGGTCCAGAAAAGAACTCATTTTCCGCCCTCCCTATGTACTGAGAGCGGGTGGCAACGAGCAGTCAAAGTGTTGACTGAAGTGGGCGGAACAATGCAAAACTGACAATGTTACGTAAAACACGAGAAGTGCATGGGCACCTGGCATTTTATGAACACTCGGTCCCTGCAACCCGAAAGTGCTGTTGCCCAAGGCAGCAATGGGAGTTGCTCACAAAAAAATGCCACTTTGTTAAGGGCGCGGTTTTTTGCGTCACCAAATAACTTACTTTTATCACCCAAGTGATTAGCAATACCATCACATTGGGTACTTTTGTCACCAAATTGGGTAGTTGTACGACCAAACTATCTTCAGCACCAAAAAAGAAGCATGTCCCCTAAAAGAAGGATGTATCTTCCAGGTACCCTCAGTATCCATAGTCAATAAGTCAAAGAAATCAGCACTATAACTTTCACCATTTATTATCTCATTGTACCTTTCTTGGCCTTTGATAGTCGTCCCCTCTTTCTCTTTTGTCCAGTGGGGTGGACCCTAGCCTCTGGTGGTGCCTGACACAGCTTTTGATGCAGAGCAACTCCCACTAGGTGCTTGCCTTCATTTGAACAGGGCGGGTGCAGCATCCACTCATCCTGGTGGACGGATCAACATGCAGCTCAAAAGAAGGCTAGAATATAATCTCAGCTCTCGTCCTTTTGATGACAGTTAAAAGATTGCAATAAATGTACTTCATCTTCCACATTTTGGCTGAGCAGGTAAGAGCTGGCAATGCAGAATCTTGGAAAATTCTGCTAGATTTGGGCAATGCCCCAACCCTGTGTCCATGCATAAAGGGTGGCAACACCCTTAGTGTTGAAGGCCCCAGAATTCGCCATTTCTTTCATTTGAAAAAAAAATGGAAAGACTTCTGACTGAATCTTTTTCAGGAAAGGTAATTGTCAGTCATCCTGTCCTGATGATTAGCTGGTGCCAGTTATTCTTTTGGATGTCCTTCCTTTTTCAGTGCTGAAAACTATTGGGTGGTAACAAAAGTATCCAATGTGGTGATAACCAATTAGATGATAGAAGTACGTGACTTGGTGATGCGATAATTTGTTCTCCTTGGCCAATAATGTAATGTACTATTTCCCAAGTCTCTTTCGATGCACCCTGTACATATTGCTTTTCAGATGGCAGAGACGGACTTTTCCAGGGCAATGAAATTCAAGTCCTCGTTTGAGAAGGCCGCAGCTGAAACCAAGGTCCCCACTGCTGTGCTTATGGGCGTCGGGAGCAGAGAGTCCAGGTCTTGAATGCATTGAATATCTACCTAGTGTGATATCACTTTAAGGGTCAACTCATAGGAGCGGCAAAATACAGAAGAAGCACGCATGAAGTGCATGATTGCACTGATCTGTGCAATCAGATATGAGCATGAAGACAGCAATTATATTGGCAGGACTTTTGTTCTCTTCTCATGGCTGTATGTGCAATATTAATGCATGAAGTGAGTCAATAGCCTTCGATATTGACTTGTTAACATCTGCCTTAATGGTAATTACTTACAATCACTACATACCTGCATGCAGCACTTAGGGAACTACCACTTACGTGAAGTAATGATTTCCATAGGCCTGAGACCCCACTAAGATAATATAAATCATATATTTCATTATGTCATAAAACTTTCTAAGCATGAGTCATAATTTAAATGTGACACCACCACCACCATGTGATTTTAAAAATGAGTCCACTTTTGTGTTACAAAATATCTCTGTGCAGTTGACAGGGAGGGCTTTACACCCCGTATCAAAAGGCCATGGGGGCGGTGATCATGTCTGATTGCAATATATGATACTATCAGTATCATACTGTGCTACTGTATACGTGGTGTACATGTAATTTGCCTAGTAACTATCCCTGACTTCTGCTTTTAGGATTGGAAACGCGCTGGACAAGAATGGTTGGAGTAAGGATGGAAATGCTTTTGCTATCATGCAGGCAAGTAGCACAAAAGTTGATATACCTTTCACCACGCATTACTTGATCTTGTGCAGATTGACAAAAATCACCACAAGATTAAGGATAAGGATACTTCCGGAATAGACAACATAATGGAAGGGGCAAAAATCCTTAAGAAAATGTACGCAACAGTTAGCAAGACACATCCTGCATGGACCGAGGCTCAAAAGTAAGTCTTTGTCCAGGCACACATTTGCTACAGTTACTGATTGTGAAAACAATCATATTCAAAGGTTGAAGGGTGCTGTTGCTGCCTACAACATCGGCCCGGATGATGTGAGAACCATTGAAGGTATGGATCGGGGAACCACACATAATGACTACTCGGATGATGTCATGGCCAGGGCCAAGTACTTCAAGGAGAAACTCGAGAATAACTAGCTTCATAGTTGACGCCGTCTGGCCTGCTGAAGTCTCCTCCGACACCCACCTGACCGTCTCTGTGATCACAGAAATGGTTGGCTCAGATCGCAAAGTTGGTCTGTCTGGGTATAAGGTATGCCTAGTATATTTTGTATACTTCATGGTCTTTACACATCTGTTAAAAGTGGTTTGATATATGCAGCTCCCCATAAGGAGCTGCATATATGTGTTAAATATGCCATGTGTGTTAAATATAAATGTAATTAGTGTGTTTGCTGTGTCCTTTTTTGATATTGAGGGAGAAGGAATTTCAAAAGTGGAGTTAATAGATTTCAGTGTGATATGATATGAGTCACGTAATAAAAAAAGGTGGCAGCAGCAGCAGCGGTTTGAGTTATATCCTTACGTAGTAGTGCTATGCACGTACATTCAAGGACAAAAGTATTGAGCTCGTGGGCTACATTTATTTATAAGCTACTAAAAAGTAACAGCCATTATAGAGAAATATTTCCTATTTCCTAACTTCAGCATGCGTCAGTACGTGATCACATGATGAGTATCAGTGACACAGCAGCAAATTTTTGTTTTCACCAGCACGGCAAAAGGTAACAACACTGTCAATCCTGCAGCTACCGAGGTGCTCATGAGATTGTTGGAAAGCTTGCAGCATTTGTAGTTGAAGCTATTTACTTCACTTTAGGTAAAATTGTATATTTAAGGCACTGCCAGCACATTCGCCTATGTGGTGTTTATGTACTGGGCCAGGTCCGGGACCAAAAAACCAAGTTTGTTGAAGAGCAGCTGGAGTAAGGTTGTTGACCTCACTGATAACCTTGAGGCATTTGCAGTCAGAGTTCTTTACTTCAACTTGGACAAAATTGCATATTTGAGGCAGGATCAACGATGTAGGCAAAAAAAAAATGACTGCATACACTTGATTCGTCACTACACAGTTCAATACTTCTGTCCCTGACTGTACATACAGCTCTGCACGCCCAGATGCTTCAGAGTGACGTGCTGATTTTGCGTGAATGCGTCGTCTGTGAGCACAAGCGCTTCAAGCGCCTCCACAGCCAGCACCAACGCCTCCGCTATGGCGGGAAAATTGTGCGGCAAAACTGGCCCCATCCGCTAGGTGGCGCGCAGACGATGCCAAACCCTCGTGCACAGCTGGAGGTAGCTCAGGTCGGGATCTTGTACAGCTACACGCTGGGGGGTAAATAGTGATGATGACCGTGCGCTTGGGTGTAGCTACGAGTATGTTTCACGACCACGTCGTACGGTGCAGCACACTTATAGCAATATTAGGCGTCGGATCTCGAGTGGCGCACGGCGTAGCTGGTGGCGTTGAAGGATTTTCTACTGTCGGCGAACGCCACGTCCATGACGAGCACTAAGGGCGACGGGGTCACTGCGCCTAGAGACGTCGTCAGTAGTCGGGGTGTCGTCATGGTGCAGGTAACGCTGCGGATATAAGCAATGTACACGTTGGTACACGTGCCACAGACCGTACGGATGGGCAGAAGTTTCTACTACTCATGCCTGAATACGTCTGACTGCCTGTCAGACCCCCCCCCCTCCCGGCGGTCTCCCGCCGGAAGTCGTAGTAGCTCCTGTCCTTGTCTCCGGGATCCTGTTCAGACCCTTCGAGGCCTCGACCCAGACCTGGAAGATTTGCTGCTGGTAACAAAGCACAATCAGTCATCACGAAAATCTTGAACGGTCTCATGTCTGAATTTATGTCCTCTGGCTTCTGGGCAGATGCTCCTCCAGAGACTGACTGGACCCCACCATCCCGGATTCGTCAGCGCCCCAAAAGACCAGTGATGATGGAGGATTCGAGTATAATTGTACAGTATAGGGAAAGAAAGTAATTTTATTCATACGTACGATTATTGCTACCTGTCTGGTTCCACCTCTCCTCGGATCACCCCGACCACGTTGGAGACTGACCCGGGTGTGAGACGGTTGGAGACAAACAGTCGCACCTTTGTGGCATCGCTATCGGATCTAAATTCGCCACCGATCTGCAGTTATTCACAGTATAGAGTAACATGGGTACTTGTCTATTCTTTAGCACATGTACAAAACAGGGTGCCCAAGAATTAGCTGACCCCCGCAACTTCATCGATGCTTGCAGCTAAACTGCGCATGCTAATACAACATAAACAATGGACACTGGAAAGATTAGCCTTTAGACTTGTACAGTACTCTTAAAACTCTTTCCATTATGTTCCGCATCAAACTGACCAGGAAGCTGCCCAGAAATAAGACCAAGTACACGCAAAGTGATGAACAATTATAACGCTTGATATTTACGTTTCAACCATCAACGGTCATACTTTAAATGATGAAAAGACTCCTCACTACTGTGCAATGCTTAGCAACAATTCTACAACAGTGAACAATTCGACATAGACCCTCAGTATGCAATTCATGCGGGTACTTCTGAGAACTTTTAGAAATAGTCACTGAACTGAAATGACATCTTTTATGCCGAATGAATTCATTCCAATCGAGGAGTAAAAGACGACTTCAGGGCTTCAGCGGTATGAAATCTCCATAATAATTTTAACAAATTGACTAAAACAGTTTCACTTCAAAATGTCAACGCTCGCAACTACTTCATTTCTGGGCTATCAACCTCTCATTTTATTCTTAGTGCTTACATGACTGGAAAATAAGAGTGCAACTGATTCTTTTTCTAGTCTCGCAACCTCCCTCCTCCATTCAATACACCCAGCGGAACAGTACCTAAAAACATGTTTTATTTCTTTAACTCGCCCAACCTAACTTAAATGGAAGAAATAGTTCTCCTGTTTCTTTAGCTCTGGTCACGGATGAGTAAGTCGGTTTAAACGTTGACTTGTTTTTCTGTTTCGCGCCTTGTCAGGAACACGAGTACTTTCACACGAAAATGTTCTAAATAGGCAAAATTTCCTCTCCATCGATGTCAACATCGCCTCAGGTGCAGTTCAAGAAGTGAAGCCACGCATTATTTTCCGCGGAAACTACTTTTTGCACACCCTGTGCTAGAGCAGACTCAGGCTACATCTCTGAAAAGAGGGGAAAGTGAAAACTTTTTCTTTATGTTATTCATTAACATAATCTGTTTCACCCCCCCCCCCCTTAATGCACCTGTTACACCTTTTTGCGTGCACTTCATAAATGTGAGCAAAGCCATGCCGTGAGTTGTCCCTCAGGGACCCCTTCTACGGCAGTTCCTGATCTGTCACAAATCTGCGGTCAGCCAACTTTTTCTTCATCTGAGAGAAGAGGAAGAAGTTGCACGATGCCAAGTCTGGACTGCGGTGGAAAAGTGGCCAAGACAGATGATGGTTTTGAGATTCCATGAACTTGGTCGTCCTGGAACGAAGGGCTGAGCTGATGCAGGCTGGTAGCAACGTCGTCGTGCACCTAAAATCCATCCTCATATGAGTGAGAACCTCAGACTAGTGAGACGTTTCCATCTCACAAGGTCATTTTCGTCATCAGAGTTGGGGAAAAATAGTTCCATAGACTGCTTTTGTAACTGCACCAATTGATGTTGAAGTTGCGCCTGCGCACTGCAGAAGGTCCAAAGCAGTCTATGGCAAAGAGAATGAATTTCACCCATTGTGTTCATTACGTCCAGGACTCGTCAAATTGGGTGATTTCCACGACAAACAGATTGGTAAAAAGCCACCAAGCAACAAGAGACTCAGCTGCTAAAAAAAAACCGAGCTGACTCCACCACACAATGCCAAAAAGCCATGTCAGACGAGACCAAATACAAAACTATCTGAGCTCCTTTGAGCCGGGGGGGTACAGTTGGCACGACTAAAGGATCAGCTAGGCACTACCTACTCCGCAATATAGTTGGTCGGTGAAAGGGATAGGACCAAGAGGACCCCATGGGCCACGGAGAAGTTTATGAGAATGCAACTGTTGGTGTGCCAAGTGAAAATGCAGTGGAGAATAGCCAAGCTGATTGATCAGTGGTATTTCACGTATCCTGGTTAGGATGTGGGTGATCTTATTAAGGAAGACTTGACTAGGATGTCAGCAGCCATGCCAGGACTAGAGGTCAGACCATTGGCTCTGGTACGACGGTGCAGGGCCTGGAGGAGACTGACTATAGTCTAGCATGGGACTACACGAGAATTCTGTCAAATACATTTAATTTAAGCATAAAAATTCATTATTCGAAGCAAGCCAACTGGAGAGGGCGGAACGACGAAGAGGCTTGAAGAGGCGTCGGCTTTCTGAGGGAGTAAAAGTTCATGAAGTTGCCTGAAATTTTCAAGGGGGATTCACTCCCCGGGCCCTCCGGCGCTGTGCGCAGGCACGCAAAGGCCCCCCGCATTTGAGGCCGCCAAGAGGCTGCTCGGTTCTGTGAGGTTCCTGTACAAAAAGAGAACGACAGCGTGACACATGAACGACAGACTTGATGGACTTGACTCAGGATGCCAATCTGGACAACGATGCTTGCAACTTCTCTGCCACGCTCACAATGACTACGCGGACAACGACGCTCACGACTTCTTTGTAACACTAAGGACAACACGCGATGACGGCAAATCTTTATTCAGGGGCGTCAGCGGTGACGACAGCGGCCCCCTCGATGTAGCTGCCGTTTGCGTGCACACCCAATGCGACTTCGAAAATGCTGGCACGCCTGCAGCACCTTGTCCTTAGCGAAGACATTATGCCACTCCTCAAAATAGTTATAACAAAGTCTAACACAGAATGCGCAAGTTTGGCACGTCTCTTGGTCCACAGTCCCGCCTCACAGAACCTCGTCTTGGGGTGGACGAGGACGTCGTCCGTAGGGTTCTTGAGGAGGGGACACCGTCAAGTCCCAGACACAGTCAAGTTGTATCATTTCCAGTAGTATTGTATGCATACGCGTGACCAGTTGTAGTACTAGGCCTTCTACAGTCAGACCACAACGGCACGCTACAACATGCTGTAAAGTCCCGTGGGTTGAGGTCAGGGGAGTTGTTGGACTTGCCAAGCAACGCGCCCCTGACCTCAGCCACGGTTGCCTGGGAGTCATTCGCCGTGTTTGGGTGTGCCGGTCATGAGGAGACGGCTGTTCTCCTAGATTCCCGTGGTCATCAGCCACGCACAGAACTGGCAGCAATGACTGTGAGTTAGGGTGTTGACAGTCTTCTGATGTCTGAAGACGTGGCACCATGACCAGCACCATGACCATATAACGACACCTAACACCATGAGGCCCTCGACGTGACGGCGGCTGTTGATGCCAGACTCGCCAGCATCACCTGCGACGGCCTCGATGCCCCTGAAGGTATGAATGTGAAGGAGTGCACTTGGAAGTGTCAGCAGTACCTGTCCTTGTTGACTCATCCGCACTTATAGTGACTCTCGAGATCGAGCTTCGTCCACACTCGTAGCGACTGCCGAGGTCGAGCCTCGTCCACATTGGTAGCGACTGCCAAGACTCGTCCACACTCTTGGCTTCTCCAGACTCTGGAGATTTGTCCAGATCGTCGACGTCGATGCGCTTTGTTTTGGCCGTGTTTAAGTCAAAGTGTCGCCCTGTCGCTCTCTTTTTTACAGTAAATTCACAAAACCTATCAACCACTTGCCCCAAACATGGGGTCTTTGCGTCCTTGCACACAGCGCCGGAGGGCCCGGGGAGTGAATCCCCTGGAAATGAGTTGCCTAAAGGGGGGGGGGGGGCGGATTCACCCATGAAAATTTCAGTCAATTTCATGAACCTTTACCCCCTCAAAAAATCAAAGCCTCAAGCCTCTTCAGTTGGCTTCTTTTTGAGCACTTTAGCACCAAAATGGGTTACCTCAGCATCGAACCTCGGTACTCAACATTGTGCCTCAGTATTGCATCTACACACTTCACACCAAAATTCCACCTCATCACGTTTAAGAACAGTGGATGAAGTGAAGTCACACCTGTGGCCTACTTAAGGCCAGCATAGCACGTTTAAAACAATCACTGCAATGACGAAGGTCTCGTGGCCCAAGGGTGGGCTGGCATTCAACCCCGACAGTGTCCACCATTTCCAGGGATTATTGGATCTGATGGCAGGGATCCTCTCAAACCTGGGGGGACCCGGGCATCAAAATCAACACCAGGGTCCAGCAACGGAACAAGAACACACAGTAATCCAGGAAAACAACGTGACATTGCGCACAGGAAGGGGTGGAAATTTCAGGGGAAAGATCCCCAGATGTTCATCTTCCTACGTCAAAGTAATATTGCTGGCTTATGATGCTTCCCAAGAATCTGGACCGGATGCTGCTCTATCTCAACCATGTAAGCTACCTAGGTTCTAGTGTAATGCCACCTCCCACAACCCTAGTGTTGTAGACTTTAATATAGTAGTTTATCCCACTTAGGCTTCCCACCTCCTCTCTTCAAGTCCTTGTCCTTGAGTTCTCTGAAGTCCTGAATAGGTCCATAGTTAGCGTAAACCAACGATGAGCCCTCAACCTCCCCACTGGGGGAGCAAGCATTGTACGCTACTGAGGGTCCAGCGTTGAGTGAGGTGTTGTTTGAGCCTGCATCCGGAGCAGTGGTAAAAACAATGTCATCATCCTCACCCTAAAGTATCTAGGGTCAACTGTAGCTGCACTGCATATCTTCTGGCACTGCACCAAATTACCAGCAGTTAGTTCGACACTGCTTGTGTCTGCAGTGTTTGGGTATGAGACCAGAGACTCTTCCACACGGTCCAGACCAAACTGAATAAAGCTTGTTCTAAAATTGAGATCATCCTCGATTTGTCGACCATTTCTTGCCCAAGTCTGCACTTACCTGGCCCAGTTGGCGATGGTCAAGTCTCTGTCCTGACCAGTGGCATGCGGTTCCTCGGCCACAAATTTCAAAAATTCACACCGCTCCAAGACTGATTTAGCATGACTGACACCAATGCAGAGATAGCAAAACTCATTCCACATATGGTGGATAGAGTGAATCTTGTATGAGTCCCTGGTAAGCCTGGACATCATGGAAACCGTGGAGTATGAGGCCCGATAGGTTACTGTCACCCACGGTCACAGCCACCACCCACACCACACCCATCTTCTACTGGAGCTATACCCTGGGCTGCAGCTGCATACAGTACAAATACGAAGGATTTCATGAGAAGTGATGTGAGTGGAATTCGATCCAGAGAAGATGCTGCTACTGAGACCTCTTTGCACCACATTTTCTTCGGAATAATTAACACAAGAAACCCAATATTGTGGAGCAAAGAGAAAAGAGCCTATACCTAAACATTGCGTTCACAAGATTGAAGGGTCACAGCAATGCCGCAGAAAAAAGGCTCAAAGCAAATTTTTGACTTGCAGAAAAAGGCCTTTGTATACCTACAACTTTCTCTTGAGGGAGATTTGCCTATGGTTGGCGCACAAATCTAAAGTGCTCCACGTATTGTTTCATGCATAATTGATAATTGCCTGTGTTGATACAGTGTGCGGCAAAAGTCCTCGTGGAATTTTGCCTGTGGGTGAGCTTTGCAATTTTTTAAGTAATAAAGGTTGTATGAGGTATGGAGAGAGTGTTGCGTGGCCATTCATTTCCTGCTTCTTTTAAGTGAGAAAAGCAGTAGAAAGGCTGCAATTTTAGGGAAAAAGAAAAATGGCATCTGTTCACCTTAGGGATACCTAAAAGGGACCGGCCAAAATTTTGGCGACCTCAGAGTTTCAGCAGTACTCCATCATCATAGTGTGGACACAGACCCTCAACTATGTTGCATTTCTGAAAATTTTCTGATGCAATTAATGCAATAGTGCCGGAAACAGAGTTTTGCCAAATTGGCGATAAAGTGGAGCACCCAGCAGTCACTTCATATGAGGACTTCTGAAGCAAAGGTCACCCTAACATTAGACACTCAATGTTTTTGCATTTTACAGCCACACCCCCGGTGAGTGGGCGACCAAGTGGTATTTTCCCCTTTATAACACTAAAAGATTCAGCAAGGTTTTTGACAGAGATCCTGATGGCTTATTTAAAATTCTTGTTATGAAACATTCTCATGGTCAAGGCCTTTTGTGCCATAAGTTTTTGTCCTTTTCAACAACTTTGATCCTACATAGGAAGGAATCACACCAAACAATCACTACACCACTTACCACTAATTTCCTTATTGGACTGACACTACATTAGGCAACTTTTGTATTTTTTGAATCAATGTGCTCTGATCACTTCCTCTGCTGTAGTAGCCTGGCTACATCTGTTGTGACTAAAAGAGATCGGCCAGGTTGAAATTTGCTTTCTTCGTAGCATCAAAGTGGCCAAGCACGCGTGGAAAATATCACAGGTCTTAATGAAGTTGCTCTATAGCCAAAAAAAGCAGGAGAAAGCATGAGTAACCCAGGTATGAAGAACAGGCCTTTTTCCAGATGGTGAAAGATCGTCTGTAGCATATGGACATAATCCACCGTTGCCACACACTTCTTCAGGAAGATCCCCACAATGTCATCATCACGATAAACTTTTACACTGCAACCATACCAATATATGTTGTGGCAATCTATTTGGGCTAACACAATTAGCTTTTTTCTAAGTCCTCAAGCACATGTTATATATATTCACTAGGAGAGCTGAAGGTTTTTGACTGGTTTTTGATTGGTTTTTGTCCAATTTTTGCAGAAGCCAACCAAAAAGGAAAAAAAAACCCCAAGAAGTTCCAGTTTTCAAGCGAGTCCAGTCCAGAGTGTGTCTTAAAAAAAGCCACCCACAAGCAGATTCTTGAGCTTGGGTGCTCAAGGCCAAGCCCACCGTGATCCAGTCCAGTACCAGCAACAGAGGTGTCAAAATTTGGCTTCTTCCTGTTTTGCCATGCTATGCAGCAAAAGCTTCTAACTTTACCGTGGAGAGGTTTAGTGACTGGTGTGTCAAAAAACATTCTCAGTTGAGCTCATTTTGTCAACAAACATGGAGGAGTCTAGGAGGCGCACCGTCGAACCTGGCTCGCACGGGTTGCACCCCGTCAGAGGTCAACAGGCTCACAAAATTTGCTCCCAGCACTGTGAAGGATGTCGCAAAACGGTGGAAAGCCGAAGGGAGGCCTCAGCTGCTCGTCAGAGAACGTCACATGATGAGGTCAGGCATCATCCTCACGGCCCCATTCAGGGCAAAGTTGAGGTACTTGGCCAAGAGAGATCCTTGGATTCCATGCACAGTCCTCTCCAAGAGGCTCAATATCAGCAAAGTGTCAGACTGCAGGACCTCGAGACAGCTTGGGATGAGGTCCTACGTGCTCCGACGCATGCAGCTGTCGTCAGACAAGCTAAACAACAACAAAAAAGTAAACCTCGGGCGCTCCAAGACCAAAACCAACAATCTCGAAACAGCTTCAGGAGGTCGTGTGACATTTTCTTTACTAACAAAAAGATTTCACTTTTTAACTGGCAGATTGAAAGATGGATTCCTTCAAAATGCTCCCCTTATCATGACATTTTGCATTGCCCATGTCCCTCGGCACCCTGACCAGCAACAGTGAGGTGGTTGCTCCTCACCCTTTGCCAAAGATGTCACATCTGACAACCCCCTGGCTGGCCTGAAGTGTATTGTAGGTATGTCTTACATTATCCAGGTGGCAACAGGGCATCTCCTTGTCCTCCCGCATGATGGAGTGCCGCCCCACGCCATCAAGATTCAGAACTTCCTGCAGGAGTTCACCAAGCACGAGGAGACACCCTGCTCAAACAATTTCAGACCAAGTTCAAGCCCTAAAGCCAATCCATTGCTACCGATTGGGGTAGAGTTGCAGGTAATGCCTGTGACGAGACCACTCCTTCATGCCCTCCCTGTAGGAATCAGTCTAATCTGCGGACATCAGCCTCTACCCTCAAGCCGTCTGCAGAGCTTGCTGGGCCTTCAGGGATCATCCGATCAAGCTTGCTCCACTCCGTTTTTACTGGAGCCTCTTGAGGGCCATAGTATTCACTCGAGGAGGAACTTTGCAGACCCTGGCCCGAATGGCGGTCCTAAAGCCACAATCCAAGAAATATTAAATCAGGGAAGGTGGAGACCATGAGGTGGACTACTACCAGTCAGTAAAGTCCCTTGGCTCCGTGTAAGAGGGCTTCATCTTGCTGGAAGTCAACATTCCCATGTAGGCATGTTGCAAGCTAGGTTTTCACCTTCAACCTCAGCACATCCAGGCACTTCTTCAAGCCCACTCCCATGGTGGACCAGTTGTTTGGCACCTAGTTGCCATCAGACTCCACCACATCGAGGATGATTCAGGCTGCCCGGCACTTGATGAAGGAAAATGGGAGACACCTCGACAGAACAGTGGGTTAGAAAATGGTTGTTCCTAGCCCTCCAGGTCTGATCAACTATCCAAACCTTCTGGTCCGAGGGGGGAGCCCCCTGATTCACCTGATTCGAGGGGGGCTCAGACTACTGATTCACGGTGCTTCATCCACCTCAACGGAGACAACCACCTGACTATACCGTTAATCGCAATTAACTCCTCGAAGAACTGATGAAGATGGTAGCTGTATCAGTTGGACTCTATGGCTTACTCCACCTCGGTGTTCCTGATGTTCCTCTCTTCAGTGGAGTGGAGAGATCAAGCGTTCTCTCTCTACCTCTTGACCTCAGCTACTGCCAGAATTGTAGTACAAAGCATCTGGCAAGCAAATGTTGTTCAATTAAAAAGGATCAGGTTACCAAACCTTAGCTTGAGTGGTTCGAGGATTGCCAGGTTATGACAAACAAATTCGAGTTGGCAGTTGCACTCCAGTCATTGAATGTGCCAGGGTCTTTCGTCAGGACAATATGGCCGTGTGCACCAGCAACCAAAACCAAGTGGGGGAAAATATACCAATGAGGGGTGGCTGCCGTGCACCGCCACGTTCCGGACAGAGTGGCTGATGTGGCATACTGGAAGGAGGCCTCCAACACCTCCACTCTCTGCCACCAGATCAGTGCCATCTCCTGTCCAAGGTATGACAGGGACATATTGGTGTATGTTAGGGGCATATTCTGTATGTTGTGCCAATCCCGCCAAAGTGCTTTTAATTTTTTGCTGAAATGTGGCACATTTTGGGATAGGACCATTTTTTCCACCCTACTAAAAAGTGATCAAATCACTCTTTTTCAGCCTTATACATTTTTCATGAAATGCACTCAGAGAATGGGTCAAAACTACTTTCCACCTCTTTGCCTGCAACTTTTGTATGCAGAACATGACTGTTAATCCCAAACTGGCACGTGAATTTGTCAAAGACATGTGTCTGCACAGTTTTTGACATTTTTGGAATATTGTGACGTTGCTTTGAGTTGCTGATGGTGACGTTCTCTTCGAGGAGGGAATTGCACATGCAGCCCCTGGCATGTTGAGGGAGAAGAAGCAGTTGCTGATGTGTTGAACGTGATATTATTAACTCTATTCATCCCGCACTGTGCCAAAATCTCTGGCAGCCTTTGGGTCCTTATTGGTGGCCACAGTATCAATAAACTTGACGGTCTCTTTTAGGTGCAAAGTATTTCGAACCCCTTTCTTTGTCTACTCCTTGATGCAGGCTAAAGCTGTAAACAGCTACAAGTGTGTGTGTGTGTGTGGACTTTTGCTGCATGCTTGCACATGGTATGGGTGAAAGGATCGTGTGATGCAATCCCAATTCAACCCTTCGTCCGCAAACACGCAAAAAAGTAAACCGTGTCTTCGAACTGTTACTTAAGCTAACCTCTACACTGTTTCACAGTGCGCTAACAAATTATGTTCCGAAACAGTTCATTAATGTTGTGATCCTTTTATTCGTGTTTTTTTAGGTTTTTTCTTTTGTTAACGTATCTCTACGTCCTACAGACAATACTAAGAGCGGTACGTACAGTATTCGCGTACTACAGTTATATACACTATGTGGATAATAAACATCGATTTTTGCAATCATTGTGAGTTCCGTTCCAATCGCTTGAGCAGAGTATAAACGAGGGTCATGATTTTTGAGCTTGCTGCTGTTTCATGCAGAAAAATTAGGCAAAATGATGGTTAAGAGATGAAATATGCATTACTAATTGGTACCGACTAGACAACTTTTAGAAAAAAGTACAATATAAATTAAAGATCCTTGATACTTAAATAGCTCGATGAAAGATCAGAATTTTTGTCTTATGTGCTCTTTTTCTCGCTCTCTCGCAATTGTCACAGCAGGTACATTTTTCTTTTTTGTCCTCTCTCAATTTTGCGCTCGGTTAAAGCGTCCTTTTAAAATCACAGTGTTCTCATGCAACCATTCTTGACAACACTTTAGTGATATCACCACGTTTCGAGTCTCTCTGACAAGTACTTAAGTACTTATTAAAGTACTCAAGGACCGGCGAAGATGTGCTCGTCGTTGGGAAACGCCCTCAGCACGTCATCGGCGCTCAACTTCCAACCGATGTCGTCGAAGCCAAGCGCCGATGACGAAGGAACCGGCGCGGTCGTCGTAATCGGTGCAGATGACGCCGCTGAGGTCGTCGTCGTGCTTAGTTGAGAAGAGGAAGAGACAGCGGAGGAAGTTGATGGCGGCGTCGGGGTCGCTGTAGAAGCTGCAGATGCAGTGGCAGAGACAGAAGAGGTCCACGGTTCCGCGGCCGCCGTAGCGAAAGAGTTGTTATTCAAGGGGTCAAGATCGGACTGGTTGGAGAGGCTGAGGACCGAGCCCCAGTTGATTCCACCGCCCTTTTCACTGTTGCCGCCGCCCTCGTCCTCGTCGTCGCTGTTGCTCTCGTGTGCTGGGCTGGAGAACGGGGTGAGACGGAAGGCAGAATTGAAGTCTTTCAGCGTGCTCTCGAAAGCGTCGCTGAAGCCGCCGCCGAGGGTGGCGGAAGGCGGGGATGTTTCCGTCGCAGAGCCTGTCGTCGTCGGCGGAGGTCCAGCACCTGTGGCCAAGTGATATTGGGACGGCGTCAGCGTGCCCCCGTTCCCCCCGTTGCCACCCAGAGGTTGTGGTGGTGGTGACCAGTACTGCTCCATCTCAATGCCGCTAGTGGTGAACTGCGGCGGTGGGTGATGAGCGGCCGCCGCGGCCGCTGCTGCCGCGGCTGAACTGCTCTCTTGCTCGCTCTCCTCCTCAATGTGTCTGAGCATGTTGCAGATGAGGACGGAGCGCCTGAGGCAGCTCTCGTGCGTCTGCCTGGCCAAGTGAAGCTTGTGGAGCGACAGGCTCAGCATCCGAGATCGCTGGTTGCGGTAGCAGTGGCTGGACTTGCGCTGGAGGCAGTTAGAGTGGTCACAGACCGGTCGCACGGCGGCTGCCGCAGGCGGTGGCGGAGATGCAACAGCCGATGAAAGCAATGGCCCTCCTCTGAACGGCGGTGTCGGCCGCCGGTAGCTTCCTCCTGGTCCGGGTCCCGCGCCTCCAGCCCCGACCGGCATCGCCGGCTTGGGCTGAATTACTGGAGTGACTGGTAGGTGGTGGTGATGACTCATGGTCCCCAGCTGCAGGTATGACTTCCCGTTCTCCGCACACTCTATCCTCTGTGTCGTCTGCTCCAGGAATTGGAAAGCGTCGTTGTTGTTGCTGCTGTTCGTTGTCTGCGGCGGAGAAGACGCCGCGGCGGCTGCCGCGGCTGCTGCAGCCGCGGCCGCCGTCGCCCCGCCGCTCACAGGTGGAAAGACGCCGCCGCCACCTGCCCAGAATCTCTCGCTGTAGATTGGCTTTGGCTGCTCTTCGCTACCCTTGAAAACCGAGTTGTAGAGTGGAGATGGCACTCCAGGTTGATCATCTTCTTGTTCAGAATCTTCGTCAACCTCTCCTTCCTCTTCCTCCTCTTCAGTAGTCTCATTGTCGTCTGAGAGGCCGGAGTCGAACTCTGTCTCATCATCTTCTTCGTCATCGTTGGTGTTGGTGTTGCTGTTATTCTCCTGGAGCTCATAGATGCTCGGCAAGGGCTGATGTTCAACAATCACTTTGGGATTGTTACTGCTGCTGTTGTTCACACACTTGTCTCTGTTCTCTTTATCTGCCTCGTCTTCCTCGACATCGTCTACTTGACTGGTCAGAAGTGAATCACCTGAATGGGGCAAAAGAGTAAATATGCATTACACACATACAGAAAGTTTACAGTATAAAAAAGTGTGGCTCTGTGTGGAAAATGAATATTCAAAACCTGAACTAAAGCGTGTATTGAGAAAGTATGTATACGACCCTGAGAAACTTGAATTAACTCAAACTCGTGTCTTAACTTGGCGGTTGCGTTAGGAATGTATATTTGATTTTTTGACGTCCCCCCCCCCAAAAAAAAAGAGAAAATGTTTGGTCTTTGACTTTTACCTAATTCAATGGCACACCTGAAGTGAGCAGCACGCGAAACAAATGAGTCAGCCTTCACCCTTCACAGCTACACATAAGATGGCCAACAAGTCACCAATTTGGAACTATTTCCAAGACTCAAGCAAAATCTAAGAGCTGCGGCAAGTTTCAAAGTATCCTGATGACTCAAAAGTCAGAAGAACTTTCAATTCGGACTTAAAATTCACGCTTCTCTGAAAAGTCAGATTCAAAAAGTGTCCTTTTTTTTCAAGCCAAGCTTATGGAAAACAGTAGAATGATGTTAGGCTCCAAAAAGGCCACTGTCAGAAATGCTTACCTTCTTTGCAATTTGTGTCCTCTTCGTCTTTTCTGCTCTCGAAGCAAATCTTCTTGTTAGGAATGACCATCTCCCCCTGATCGCCCTGATCAGTGGTGGTCGTCATCGAGATCAACTTCCTTTTCATCAGCAATCTGTCCAAAGGGTTCGACGTCGGCAGGGGGGTCGGGTGCAGGCCCATAGTCTCACACTGCAAGGCGAAAAAAGCATATTCTTTAACATCTTTTTGCTAGAGAAAAAAATACATTGGTATCTCATAAACATAAGGGTAGAATAGCGTATGCAATAGGGACGTTTCTTCAGCTTCAAGCAGCTTGTAGACGCTCGTAGCTTGAAGCGGCAAACAGCATCGGCGATTGGCAAGCCTAGGAATTCGTACTGAGTCATATGTGATGTGTGCTGGCAGTAAGTGAACAAAGAAGATTCTACCTCAGTGATTCATGCCAAGCAAAATTACTTTCCTATAACGTTGACTGTGGACTGTGTATATGAGTTCATGTTGGTTTCACACCAACACCTAATGCAGAGTATGTATGTAAACCTCTGCTACACGCACACGGTAAATAAACGCATGTGTCGTACGTGTGTACTAGGGCTGATTGCATACAGCACAGGACGACCGTGCATGCACAAGTGAGCGCAAGCAGATAACACCCAGCACCAAGTCGAGTTCTTGGTGGTGGAGCTGCTCCAGCATGACTTCCAATGGACCGGCATGATTTGCCGGGAGTACTGAAGTATCGACCCCCGTACTACTTCGCAGTACTCCACAGTCTTGTGGAGACGTAGTAGACCTCATACGTAGTACAGTATACGAGCAAGAGAGAGAAGCTCTACGTATAGCAACTGACGTTAGTCCTCCTCGTCGTCGTCGTCGTCGTCGTCGTCGTCGTCGTCGTCGTCGTCGTCGTCGTCGCCGTCCTCCTCTTCCCTCTCCTCCTCCTCTTCCTCCTCCTCCTCTTCCCCCTCCTCCTCCTCCTCTCCCCCCTCCTCCTCCTCGTCCTCCTCCTCCCTTCGCTAGTTCTCGGCAAGCAGCCAGCCGGCTGAAGCAATGCACGTATAGTACTACAGTGGAGTCCCCATTTAACGACATTCACACCCCAGTGGCGTTTGCGGCCCTGGGCGCTGCTGTGCGCCAAGTCTGCGACGTACAACAGGCTGGCTAAATGCGTGTTCACTGTGTTCGCCAGCAGCAGCGACAGCAGCAGCTTGTCATTCCAGCAAGGCTAACTCGCGGAGATCCGTGTTTAGGAGCGAGTTCTTCAGCTAGTACAAAGAGAGAGAGTGGAGGGAGGGAGCAAAAAGTATACTTACAACACAACATTTAAGAGTTACTTGTATATTTGGTATAAAGAATGGTGCGCACACGTTAAATGCACACACACATGCTGAGGCCACACATGTGTGCGCGGCTTTTTTTGACAGCCGGTCTTTTTAGCAAAGGGGGAGGAGGAAGCACAAGGCCTGATAGGCCCCACTAGGTATCTGCACTGTGCAGCAGGTAGGTTAAGCGTTGTTATTAACGGTGTTAGCAGCGGCGCTGGCGGCACACCTGAGTTTTGAACCCTGTTCTCGCTCTGCAACACGTCCCGAGGTTCTGTTGAGGCAGAGGCTGGAGGAAATCTCCGCAGATAGCAATGCCATTGGTCAACGACGTCGACCCCGCCGCAGTCAAGAACATTTTGCAGCTCGTGCAGCAGCGCGTCCAAGTGCTGAGATTTGATTCCGACAGTTCTGCTACTCGTCATAATGACGCAACGTCGCTCCCGACTTGAAGTCACTGCTTGCGCGTCAGCACATGCGAGATAAAGTCGAGACCGCATTGGACATCGGCTATTCATTGACCGGCGGATGCGACGTCACTCGCGGTCAGGACACCGATTTGCCTCCCGCTCATCTCTCGATAGATTTTTTTTCTTCGCCCCCCTCCCGACGACGTCGACAACGTCAAACGGCGGATGGCGGGGCAAAGGGCCGTTGAAGAGGAATAAACCATCATCCAGGTGTGTGCGAGTGAACGAAACGAACACAGGCTGTAATCTCCTCTTCTCCTTCTCTGAATAGTCCCCCCCTTGCACAACACACACACACACACACACACACACACACACACAACCTTCCTTCTCTCACTCTAGGACACACAGAGAGGGGCTTCTGTACGTAGTACACAGAGCCTGTGTGCAGCCAGCCAGTTGTGCTGCTTCCAAACCTGCTAGCTCCAGCACTTGCCATTGGTCCTGGCCAGGACCACGTGACTGACGGAAACAAAGATCATTGGCTGGGAAGGACTTTCCATCCAACCAAGACCTAGAAGAGAAGGGAGGGGAGAGAGAGAGAGAGAGGAAAAAAGAAGAAATAGTTTTCTGCCGCCGCCGGCAGCGGCAGCAGCTCGCTTGGTTGGATCCAATCTACAGTGTGAGCCTTGAAAGCGTGGCCAACGACGGCGGGAGGATCGCCGTACGACGCGTCAAATCTGGCTCACGCTGTACGCTACATAGAGGAAGTCGCACCCCGGCACCACAGAGACGCTTACTGCATGCACTGAGCTCCTGGAAATGAATGCTATGAGGAGGAAGGTTGCGTTCTTAGGAATCTTAGATCGGGGCTTTGACAGCGAAATATGTTTTGAATCGTGCCGGGAAATGGTGCTGTAGCTGCCCCAGACTGCTGCGGCGGGCCCCAGTGAAGCTGGCAGCACGACATCACTACTTTCGTCTCAATGATTATTTTGTTGGCCGTCTTGCTCTATAAAGTATTCGGCAACGGGGCTTAGCTTAGTTTCCTCTAGAGATGTGCTGTGTACTATGTTATAAGCACATACACACACTTCCCCTCCTCTCCTTCCCCATGGAGGATCTTCCATTTTAGAGCTCAAAGAGGGTAGGCAGAGGAGGTTTATTCATTCAGTACTCGCACACATACATACTCCGGTGCATACTGAACGAAGTGCTTATTTCTACTGCCTCCGGTCCGGTGTAGAAGGCGGGCAAGAAGAAGAAGAAGGAGGCAAACGCGTCAATACGCGACATTTGTGACGTCATCTTTCGCTGGAAGCGCGTGCGTGGAAAAAAAAAAGTGTTGCTTTAATCGCGGGGAAGAGAAGTGTTTCCTGAAAGCCTCGGGCGGCTGCGGCGGCTGCAGCAGAGCAGAAGTGGTGAAATTCATTCAGAAGACGGGGAGGGGGACGGACCTGACAGGGGGAAGCCTTTGCTCTCTCTGACCCACACGCGAGCGCGCTTTCTGTTGCATCACTGGCGCAACGACTGAATAAATTGTCACATTGAGATGGGTCTTTTTACGCATATCTTGGTCTAGGCTGGCGCGTGCGTGCGTACGACTTGGATCTAGCTCTGTGTAGAGAACTAGAGCTCTTCTATACTTCCCTACATACGTGGCTGCTATGATGTGATGTCTGTGTGTGCGTGAATGCAAGCACAAACGGACGACTACAGCTCTGCAGCGCTGTATTCTACGTACAGCAGCCGTACAATAGTATACTGTACTACTGTGCACGACGACGTAGTAGAGGAGCAAGGGAAGGACGACGAAAAACCTTATCTGCTGCAGCTGCCTTCTCTCCCTTTTCTACCCTGAGAATCGAGTTTCGACCGCCGCCAGCAGCAGCAGCAGCAGCAGCAGCCGCGGCCGCCGCCACCGCCGCCACCACCGCCATCGTCGCCGGGCGCCACCACCGCCACCTCCGCCGCCGCCGGCAGAGGAACCTTCATGGGTAGCCCAGCGTTGCAAACGTCGTACACTAAGAGAAGGGTCTCTAATACTACATACAGCAGCGCAGCGCGGGCAGCAAAGAACGCTGCAGCCACTGCCAATAATATGCCAACACAATTTTAGGTACACACATTTGCCTTTGGGGAGCTGTGGCTGCAGGTCCAGCATTAGTCACTAGTCCTATTTCACTAGTGAGCCACAGCTGAGTGGGCCCAACATTCGCTGCACCCTGTGGCGTATGAGGCATTACTTTTGGCTCATACGATCAGTCCATAGTATACACACGTACGTATACAGCCGGCTTCTCTTCCTTTCCTTCTCTCTGACAGCAGCAGCAGGAAGAGAGGAAAACAAATGAGAATCACATGGACCCCGATCGTCGTCGTCATTTTGCGACATTTGGGGCCGCTCGAGAAAGCCGCCGCGTGTCATTTCGGCCGCGGGAGACTTCGGCCGAGGCTGCGGCCTCAACCTCGCGGCTTCGGCGGCCTCCGCCGCGGTCTCGAAGCGAGGCCTATGTCGGCAGTTCTTCTGCAGATGCGTCTCAGACTATGCTGGGGAGGGTTATATCTAAAGTGAAAATAGCTATACTGTGCAGAGTGGTACAGAAGTGCTGTGCATGGCTAGAATAAAACTTTGTCGGGCCTTCCTGTTGGTGGCCGAGATGATGGTGGTGGTGGAGGAGGAGTTGGAGTAGGAGTAGGACAGCCAGCGTCAGTGTATGAAGTCGATGGAAACTGCGGTTCCCCTCCAAGGTGGGCGCGCGTGCGTGAACGTCGTCGATAGTCTGATTGCAGTACTGGCATAAATGATATTTCTCCCAGGGAATGACAGAGGCAGAAGCGCATACCAAATGCAGTTTTTAACGCACGCAGCAGCAGCAGCTTTGTCAAACGGCGTTTCACTGGCCGTCGACCCGTTCGGGCAATTGCCAACTTTCCTCGAGGTTTACGTACGTAGGGAGGGGGGGGGGAGCGATTCAGGGTGCGTGGGCAGCTGAAGCAACTTTCTCTGGGATATATTCTAGGTACAGAAAGATAGGAGAAAGCAACTTTTACGTTCATGCTTTCCCGCCAAAAAAAGAGGCCACCGCGCACAGATAGTCAAACATAACTGCAAGTATGACAAGGAGGTAAGAGCAGGGTTACCCCCTCCAGACGCCTGACACACTCACGTACATTTCCCTAGGCTGCCAGGGACTTCAATCATTTCAGCATACGATGATTCAGTGCCACGAGATCTTGCAAACCCTCTAACTAAAGTTACTCTGTTTTCACTCATGAATAGAGCACGGCTTTCGCCGACAAGACACGAATAGAAGTATACATACGGGCTCGCAACTTACACATACACACACACACGCACGCGCACATACAACAGAGTATGTGTAACTACGTATTGAGGAGGAATCCAGGTATGAGTGAGGGCGAAAAGAAGTGTTTTAGTCGATAGACGCTTTAAAGTTGCATAAGCTCAGCTTTATAAAGGCCACAACTACATGGCAAAGAAGGGGGCCACATTTGTGGGAGAAAAACAGTGCCCCACTCGACCAGACAGGCATGCATGGCTTCTGACAGATGTCTGGCAGAGCCGACAGAAAGGCGCGATTTATTTCTATTGGCGGTCAAGGGCTTGGGAAGAAAGGAGGGAAATTTTAAATGGTTCCAAACCGGCGTCAAGAGAGGAAGCAAAAGTCACACACACACACACATGCACAACGACAGCATACGTGTTTCCGGCACGAGTCGTGCACATGTAAGTCTGATATCAAGATAGTAGAAAGTACAAGTATTACAGTAACAGGAAGCAAACACAGTAGCGGAGAATCAACATGCTTCAGAAGAGATTTATACAAAGGATCTCTTTAAAGCACCCACGGGATTTATTCTCTGTGATTCTCTCTGCACGCGCGTGAGAAGGAACGCGCGGTTTTTAATGGGGCCTCTCCCATAATAAGTTGCTGCTGCAGCCGCTAAAAAGGGGATCAAGAGAGAAGAGGCGCGGTTCTCTGTGTGTAATCATCCTTCTCATCAGCTGATCGATAGGGAAGGGGGAATGAATGAATGATTGTCCGGAATAAATGCGTCAGTTTTGACGCAGGAAAAAAGGGGGGGGGTGCGCAGGGCGTCACAATTGATGACCCCTGCTGCTGTTGCCACTGTTGCTAATTGCCTCCAAATGCAAATAGAGTGCGTCTCTCCGCGAAATGTCTCTTTCTCTCTCAAGAGCGTCAAATTGTCTGTTGTGACACCAAATGCGTATTGTCGCCAGTGCGGGACATATGGGCGGGGATGACGAGGACGCCAGGTAAGGCCTGGCTGTGGCCTTTTGCGCCAATGAATCCATCTCTACAACACTTATGTGAAATGTTGCACTTTTTCGCAGAAGCAGACTGAGAAATGGAGACAGGGTCAAACCGGCTCTTCTTCTTAGCTGACAAATCATATATCTGGCAGCGCAGCAGTGCATACGAGAGGGAGAAGCGATGAAAAATCAAGTATTCCTTCAAGTACCTCGTCCAAGTACTGACGGTATTGACACTTCTCAGACAGCAAGAAAGACCAGTGTCTGAGGGAGCAGAGACGTGCGTATGGATTATAATGACTTGGAAGCAGCTGCCTGTGCGAGCGCGCAATGTTGTTGCAAGGAAGGATCACGATACATCGGTGATTTCTTCCTCCCCATGCACTGGCTATGATATCGAGTATTCCGGGGGATGCAACAAGGCCGTCGTGCTTGCCTTTCCTGGAAGTACTCACTCGCCAGTACTTGACTGCTCCGTACCACAGCCAAGTGGGAACTCTACAAACTGATCCTTGCAGTGAAGTCGTCTGTGGTCAAGCTCACACATGGAGAAAAAGTGACATTGATTCCTCTTCCTCTGTAACTCCTTCAACAATGCCTGGGTACGACCTAGTACTTAAGTCCTCGCTCCTTTTTTTTCCCCTCCGCTGCTCAGACTCGGTAATTGTCAGTACTACGGGGAGGGGGGGGGGGAGGAGCGCTGGTACTCGCTTG
>JAAUXU010089507.1_pt1 | contig 26591 bp, 27 predicted proteins | sample 7278151 | NCBI WGS metagenome assembly JAAUXU01 (sample SAMN14350113, study PRJNA611818) | marine sediment metagenome | isolation source: surface marine sediment (1.8m) | place: French Polynesia: Moorea | collected 2018-08
GAGCTTCAGATCCTGTAGCCTCATGTGTGCGTTGTCCCTTGGTTTTTGCACCTTTGACAGGGGTGGCAAAGCTCGCCTCTTTTCCAATTTCTACTAGAGCTTCAGATCCAGTAGTCTCAAACGTTACCCCCTTTTTTTCACCAGCATCAACTCTATCTGGTTGACTTCTCATTTTCGTGGCTTTTGAAGGAGTGCGTAGTTCTCTGGACCTAGTAGTCTTGGCAGGAGTACCGAAGGTGACTTCATTTTCAATGTCTGTCAGGACCTGAGCGTGAGTAGCCTGTAGAGACCCTCTCGTCAGATCAGTATTGTCACTGTCACTGAAGCTATCTGCTAGGGCCTTTCTTGTTCTCTTCAACTTTGAAGGAGTATATATATTCCTAGCGGCTTTGGCAGGAGTAATAAAGGTTAATTCATTTTCAGTCTGCTTTATACCTTGAGCGTGAGTCGCCTCATCATTGCCATCAAAGGTTTCTTGTTGGCTCCTTGTCTTAACACTTTTTAATGGCGTGCGTAGTGCTCTATTTCTAGCACCTTTGAGAGGAGTATTGAAGCTCACTTCTTTTTCCACCTCCATCTTTTCTCCATGGTGTGCGGCCTTGAGTGTCACTTCAGTCTTCCCAGCATTGACATTGTTACACAACCTCTCCTCGAAGGACTTTCTAGTCATAGGCCCATCCGCCATGCAAGCCTGAAGCTCTGAAATGAACATAAATTATATGCTATAAAATTGTTGCAATGTTCACGGTATGTGAGTTCAAAGAATGACTGATGAAATCTACTCCGCTAGTAATTTATCCTATCTATCCTAGTCTAGTTACAGCACGAGTCATAACTAGAGAGAGCGCGAGACCTTTTGGTCAACATCATGTAGTTGTACTTCCCGCAGTTAAACCTGCCGTCTTCTCTTCTATCTGTCGTCACCTACATGCTGTCAATATCTTGTGTGATTCACAAGATATGTAAATGGGCATAATCATAGAGGAGAGGCAAACCTTCGTTTGAAAATGACAGGTTCTTCTTGGCCAGATGAGGAAAGAGAGACTTCAGGGAAGCCCTTTTGTTCCCATTCTCCTCGAAGCTCATGCTCTTGCTCAAGCCAAGTCTGGAAGCCTGAAGGTTTTCTTCACTGCGAAGCACACTTCTAGAACTTTTCACATTCTCCTAGGGAAAAAAGTAGTGCACAGTTATAGTTTTCCCATTCTCAAATCTTTCACACTTGCTGTACATGGTAGCTGCGGGAACCTACAGTTGGATCCAAACTTGTAAGAAGAATACCTCTCTATCAGCATAAAAAGTCTTCCTCTTTATAGCCGCCCTAGCTCTTAAGGTCCTTGGCGTCGGAGCTCCTTGTGGCATAGGTTCCTCATCCTCTCCATGCCCTCCATGTGCTTCTGCAGCTACTGTGGCCTTGAAGTCCGGTGTGTCTCGCACCGCAGTCGTACCGTCAGACTTCCTCTTCCTTACTGTGCCATTTCTGACCTTGTTGGACGGAGTCTCTGGCGCAAGAATTCGATGGGTTCTTCCAGGTGTCAGAGTTTGACGTCGGCGCAGCGTTTTGCCTGGAAAGGGACTCATCTTGCAAATATGGACGCCTAACAGAGATACCACATTTTTTTTTTACTTTTTCTCTTTGTCGGAGTGGTGAACTCCTGTAGCTTGAGCAACTTGCTTGCCTGGGCCGCAACAGACTTCCTTGGAGACCTCCTCCTTTCAGTGGTGCCAACTGTGTCGAAGTCCAGGTTTCGTTTTGCTCTTTGCTTTTCATTTTTAGTGGCGTTATCTCCAACCCTTTTGCTCCTTCGAGGTATCCTCTGCAGTTTGATGCGAGAAGCAGTGAGCGCTTTTACAGCTTCGCCTACGATGTTAGCAAGAAAGATTAAGAGCTTTCGACTTTTGATGACATGTTTCTAATACCTCTGTCATTCTTGGAGTTGATGTTTATCTGCAGGTGGTTCGCTTTCTTGTCCAAGCCTTGTAGTCTGTTCTTCAGTTTCTCTATTTTCGCCTTGTTGGTGCCTGCGAGGAGGTCCACCTCCTCAGCAGTCACTCCGGGAGCTTGAGGACCTCCCTCCAAAGTAAATACTGAACCCGTCGAAGTGTTGGAAGCAATGCTGGAAAATCATCACAGAGATAATTGTGCTTGTCAGAGCTCAAGGGGGGGGGGGCGAGTATTTTACCAGATATACCTAAATTCCGGCGCCACAGGTTTCTCCGGAGAGAACAGCGCCGCCAGCTGCTCCGGCCTCTGCAAGTTTAGTTCGTCAAAGAGCAAACACAACAACTCTGGCTGTCGGTCGAAATAAGCTGGGGTTACAGAATCCACCAAGAAGGATCTTGTCACTGAGGCACCGCCCTCCATAAATGACAGCTGGCGCAGGTGAGTCAACATAGAACTCTCGTACTCGCACCGCTTCGACTTGGACTGCAACAACCAGTGCACTTCGATGCGATAGAGAACCTGAAACCACGCTCGATCATTAACACTTCACATGACACAATGTTTTTAAGTGCACCCTGGCTATTTGCTCACTTGTAATTTGTAATCTTTCCTCTTCATGTCTTCGACGGTTTTCCTAGCTGCGACGATCTCTGGAGTCACCAAGAAGTTCTCCTCCACGGTCTCTTCCACATTAGACTTCTTGGACCTCTCCGAATACCTGAGCAGGGAATCTACGGTGGCTTCAGCAAGGCAAACAAGCTGCAAATCGTTGCTTGCGTGACGAAGGGCATCAATCTATTAGCAAATAATGAGTGGGAGAATTAACACTTGCAACGATAGGAATTACAATGTACTTCACTGATGCAGTCCTAAAAGCGGCATTACCTGCAACAGACTTAGTTCCTTGATGAGATTCTCTTCGCTTCCGGTCTCTAATGCCGGGGCTAGGGTTTCCTCCAGTTTCTGCCTGTACCTCATTTTTTCGGACGTTGCAACGCAAGAGTGACTTGTAGAAGCATTATTACTTGATGCAGAAACTGCAGTAGTAGCAGGAGCAGCCGCCTTCTTAGTCTCCACACTATTGGTCGATGATAGTCTAACCAGCTTTAGTCCTCTGCTTGAAGCAGCGGCTTTAACTGTTCTACTTCCGGACGAAGATGAGTGGTTGCCGACGCTGTCGTCGCTAAATTTTCTAGGAATCTTTTGACATCGCTCTTCAAGATGGTCTCCGCTACTGGCTTTCCTCTTTAGGGTCTTAGTATTGCTGGCACTTGCAATGTTCTCCTCCAATGACTCACCGCCGGGGTTTTCATTCGGCAAAGCGTTGGTCTCGGCTTTTGCGTGGATCTTGCTCTTGCGGAAGGAAATTCTCTGGCCAGATGCTTTGGCTCTCAGCGCAGTTTGCTCTTTAAGAAAACTTTTATGAAGCCACTTCAGAACCTTGGCCCTTCTTTCGCTGCGTAAGCTTTCTCGTGACTTGATCCTCTGCGTAATGGCTGGGAATTCCTTGGCCACGAACCAATGAGCCATGCCAGAGTCCAGTTCAGAAGATTCGATCATCAACTCCTCCAATTTCAGCACCTGACCTTTCACTGTTTTGACTCCTTTGGCGAATTCTTCGGTTACAGCTTTCGTTTCACTTTCCGCACCAGCCTCCTCGTAAAGAGAGGATGTATCGACCAGTTTCAAGCTCACCTCGCCAGTCTTGAGCAAGGATACGATGTTCTTGGTGGATTTGTCTCCGAAGAGCTCTTGGCTGATTTCTCGGCCTCCCATGACAGCAGAGGAAGAGGGCTTGGCCTTGTGGGAGAATAAAAATTGTTCTAGCGCATTTTTGTTCGAAGGGAGTTTAGTGAAGACGAAGATTTGACTTTCTGGCTCCGGGAGGACATTGTGCGACGAGCCTCGTCCCATTTTTAAAGTCTTCACGGGTGAGTGTAGATCAGGGCTGTCCCACTCGTAGAGAAGCTGCGTATATTTCATGTCGTCAACGAAACTTTGCTAGCATGACTTAGTGTGCTTATAACTTACCGCTATGCCGTCCAAAGCCCTGGCCAACGCTTGCGCTTCCGATCGACGCCTTCTCTTTACCAGGTGTGCGGATAGAGCTTCCACTGAGAATGTGTTTGTCTTGGATGATTCCAATATGCGCTCGAAACGCTCGCTCAACGCGGCGCTCACTCCTTCAAACGATTCCTCGCTCAGGTCTTCGAAGCTTTGAGAGCCAGCTGCGGCTCCGGGGCCGACTCCGGGCGCGTCTCCCGCTCCGCCAAAATCTGACGACGAAGGAGCGGCAGAAAAGTATCCGGTGGAAGAGTAGAAGCGCAAAGAAAACCGAGGAATGTTAAGCTTCGGCGGCCTATGAATGATGGGTTATAAATAAATACCTTACGCGAAAGTCAAGAGAATACCCTTACCACAGAACGGTTGATCCTCGCAGCCGACATCTGTCTGCCAGGAGCCTCAGAATCGCCCTCTTGAGCGCCTGCAAGGCCCCCTGGAGCCGCTCTTCGGCATCTGACTTCCCGTCGCCGTCCAACTGGGACAGGGGCAACGACTGGTCCAAGTCCACAAGGAACACCAACTGGGAGGGCATGGTTGAGGATCAAATCCACGCCCTCCCGAACACTATGCTTTGTACCTCTTTTCCCAGATATTTCAAAAATCCTCCTTCATCAAAAAGCTCACTCTAGTCTTGACTTCACGCTTTTTGTTGTGTTCGAGTTATTGCGCGGCAGAACAATATAGGCGGAAAAATCATGAACCGATCAGTCCCCTACCTGGCGTGTACAAAAAATAGCAACAATCATAATGTAATACCGACCTTAACATAATATAATGCTACTCGCAGAGCAACATTGATATCATCTGTAGATTTTAAATGGATATTTAGGACATTTCTCCGATGCTACAACAGCTAACGCTATGTGCCGTCTGTTGATAGCAAATGAGGCAAGGCTGTGACCACATTGACCAGGGTCGAGACGATTCGCCTTGAGGAAGCTTACGGAACCTAATAACCAACAGTCGCTATATTAAACAATTAATTGACTTAAATACAGGTAATAGAGAGCAGTTGTTGTTTAGGGAGCCCCTTTGTTGCGGTTAAGGAAATTTGGCTACTTTTCTTTTCGCCGCCTGGTCACTCCGCATCTGTCAAACAAATTTTCTCCAGTGGAGGGCTACGAACGCTTTCTCCTCGGTTCGGCTCAGTTTGGTCCGTCTCCGTCCCTCGACGACCCTGCCTCGCTCCTTCTCGCTCCCTTCGACATGGGCTCCCTCTTGAGCCTCTTGAGCAGGTTGGACACGGGTGGAGACTGCTGTTCGGCGGCGCCGCGAACCAGGTGAGATGCGTGACTTCTGGAAGTTTGAAAGCCGTGTGTTTTAACCATTTCTTGGTCTCATTCACTTCCCCTTGCAGCAAGCAGGACCTCTTCGTCGACTTTGAGTCGTCAGTGCCTGAAGGCCCCGAGGACTGGGCCGTGTATAACGAAACAGAAGTACTTCTCACCGAGGCCGAAATCATCTTGGCACAGCTAAAGAACTACAAAAATGGTAAGGAATGGACGAAGATTTAATCTCGGCATGAGCGATAGCTTTCCCGACACCTTCGACCCGAACGCGGGAGGTCCTCCTCTTCTTCAAGAAGCCCATTGATCAAACTAAGCGAGCGATCTGCTCTGGAATGACCCAGCTAATGTGGACCAGGAACACTCGGGGTTATTCCTGTCAAATACATAGCAACCGTGAGCGCTCATCCAGCACACTTGAGCAGTTGCGTCGCTTGATCTTTGATTGCCTCCTCGGCACAAGTTTTTTTCTTTCCCTATTGCAGTAACCGTTGCTATCGCTACGGAAGTGCATGTGAAGTTGATTTCTATAAGCAGTGCCAGAATGAGTCATTCACCCCTATTTGAACTCTCCTGCAAAGAGAAATATCGTACTAACAGCCAAATGTAGAGGGAATGAAGCGTGTGTTGGGAACATCACTGTCTGAAGCGTTTCTTTTTCTTAGGAGCGACGAAGGAGATTCGCGCGGCCATCGGCGGACCCTCTCCTGAGAACGAGGCGGAGGCCTGGAAAGCGCTCCAGCCCCTGGTATTATGCCACGAAGAATTAGCTCACAACTCACTGCATGACACTTCTTTCTACGTAGGTATTAAAGTTGAAATCGTTCTTCGACTTTTCTAAGCAACTGGATGTCGTGGTGCCTCGAATTTTGGAAGTCTTGTGTGCACCAAACTCAGACGCTGGACTTTCTAATGATAGGTAGGAATTTTGTGAATGATGACTATATCTCACGCAAATACTTGGGGCTGGCTCAGAAGTACGCAAAGGTACACAGTCAGACAGAGGCAATGCGCCGTGGTGGACTATAAAAATTGCCTCTTTCCCTCAAGTATGAACTTGTACTCGCTTAGGCACGCTTTGGTGGAGCACTTGGACGATCACCAAGCGTTGGTTAAGCAATTCGCGCGGATCCTCGACTTTGTGCTTAAGTTCGACGAGTGCAAGATGACCACACCGGCAGTGCAGAATGACTTCTCCTACTACAGAAGAACCGTGCAGGTGAAGTTCAACTAAAGAGAGTAAATACGTGTTAGTGAGAGAGTAAGGGCACATTAACTTTTCACTGCTAGCGCAATCGCTCATCTGACGTGTGTTTGGACCATCTTCCCCTGGACGTGGCCAATCACATGTCTCTGTTCTTCGCTCACGCCAACCCGATGCTCACGGCGCTCAGTGACCTCGTCTTGAAAGTCGTCAAAAACACCGAAAACAACTTGGTCGTCGCGGGGAACGTCACAGAGATGCTGGGAGTTATGGCCAAGGCAAGAAACACACGTAGCAAAGATGTACTAGTTATGTATCTCGTCACATTCGTCGTCACAGGTATGCCAGAAAATGCTGGACAATCCGTCTCTTCGGTCACGTCTTAAATTCGCTGAGACCGAGTCCTTCATACTAAGGGTGATGGTTGCCACACTCATCCTCTACGACCACGTGCACCCAACCGGCGCTTTTGCAAAAGGTGATTGCTTCTTTCTCAATGCTGGCCAGATAAATCGTGTGTTGAGCAAACTCCCGTTAATGCGTCATCGGTTGATGACGCTGAAGTCCCGGATCATTTTGCCTCGAATTGCTTATCAGGTCACACAGCTTATGGGTGAAAAATTGTGTGGTCCCCACTTTGACGGGCTGACAGGAGTTCACTGTGTTATGCTAGTTTGAAAATGAAATGAAATATTTTTTTGCTGGGGTAGGAAATTTTCCTAAGGCGTAGCTGGTACAAGCTTATTTTTTTTGGGGGGGGGGGAAGTATTCATTTGTTCAAAATATTTGGGGAAAGTTATAAGCCTCGTATAGCAAAGTTTGCTACATAACGATGAAATGTGTCGTGAACAAATGAGTAGCCCTAGAGGAAAGTGCATATCAGTTCGGTTTTAAAGGAGATTCTTTGGATTCCGTCGAGGGGTGAACCACTTCTGTGCCTGAATCCAGTTAAGTTACGGCCAACAGAGAAATGCACAATTTGCACACTACGTACGGTATGTTATAAAATTTTGAGTTAGAAGTGCGCATAGTAAATACCCTTTTAAATTTTTTTCCCGTGAAATCCCAACCAATGATACTTTGGTCCGAAAGACAAAGATCCATATCAATTTTCTGGAAAAAGGCCAGCGTCTAACCTCTTCGACCAAGCCTAATGTAAATACAGTGTCCATGTACCTATGCACGGTGTTGCCTGAACATATCTTTGGTGTTTTTTGCAATTAGGTTCCGGTGTAGACATCAAAGGTTGTGTGCGTGTTCTACGTGACGAGGAGAAGGGGGATGCATCTGAAGGGTTGCTTAACGCCCTTCGCTACACGACCAGACACCTGAACGACGAGAACACCCCGAAGAGTGTGCGCGCTCTCATATTCGACGAGACCTCCTGAGGAAGAACATCCTGGCGGCAATGGTCCCGTTCATGTTGCTGCTGCTCCTAAAACCAAAGACTGGGAACACGAGCCAAAAGCTTAAAAAAGAAAGAACAATCGTATGTTGCACAAAGTTCTCTCTATTAAAAAACCTTCCTTAATCCGTGCATTTCTCTGGTGAATAAGCTTGTGATAGAACTGATATGCTGCCAGCCTCCCGAAGCACGAAAGAATGTGCAGAAATACAGTCACAAATTGAGCTTCTTCAAGTAACTTTCTCAGTTTTATTCTACTCCAAACACACCTACAAAAGGATTGTAGTAAATTCAAGTAACGACCACATACACAAAAGGATGTCACAGTCATAGTCACAAATTAAGCCTCTTTAGCAAACCTCGGTTTGATTCTACTTCAACACATTTTCTCATGAGGATGAAGGTAAATTCAAGTATAAGAAATTCACCTCAGTAGTCATCACTATAAAGTTACCTGCAACAACATGCATTGAAGAAGAAAAAAACCGAGCAAGTTACCTCAAGAAGGTTGTTGTTGCTTTGCTCCAACAAAACAAAAACAATTTTTGATCCTGAACTGAAGTTACATTTTCGTTCGTTGATTGACTGCCTCTATTTTTACTCGCACTTCAATCAGCAACTTCACCGTATCTGAAACTTCGATGCTTGTAATGGCTCGAATATCACGGTCTTCACTTGCGCATAGTTCTTCCTTTTCGTCCTTAGGGCGAGCACCTCCATTTTCAGTCTCCTTTCCAGTTCCGAGATCTCCGCCTTGTCCTGCACCACAGTGATGCTCCGCGTCTTGTGCCGTGTCGTTGTGACTTCCGGCGTGCTGTGCCCGAGAGTCATGACCTTCCACGTCTTGTGCCGCAGCGTCCTCATTTTCTGCCTGATTGTAAGAGAGCAAACTGTACAATGCAGATGGGTTTTTACTTAGAAGCTCCATCGACTTTTCATACCCCGTCTTCCGGTTCAAACGGGGCACCTTCGTAGGCACCTGGATTCCCTTCCACATTTGAAAAGGCTTCTTGGACGACTGAAACGGCAATTTCCTCTCCTCCTCCCACTTTATCTTGGCCGCCAAGAGGCACCTAACACCACTATTGCACATCATCTGAAGCACAACTTAGTTCAATGTTTCTCACCGAGCATTGGAGATTCTCAGTTGCCACCTCTTCTCCGTATCCCTCGTAGGGCTGCTGTTCCCCAATGTCCTGTTCAATCTTCACCTCAACCACCTACAGCAATGTCATCTCTTGCTTTGTCTCTTCAAATAACGGTCAAACTTTCGTCATACCGTCTGGGCTGAATCGCTGTTCGACGAGGAAGTTTCACCATAGTCTGTACTCCTTTCTTTCTTTCGGCTTTCCTCCCTGAGCGCGATGCTGAAATGATCCAGAATACGTAAATTAGGACGGCTCGCGTAGCACATTTCTTAGGTCCCACTTACGCTTTATCCAACTGTGAGATAAGTAGATCCTTTAGAATATCTTCATGCTTGGTCTCCTTGACGGTTCCCTGTCCAAGATGGATACTCTTCACTGACCACTCGCTGTCTGACGGCTTCTTAAAGACGTCCACGCGGACGCGATCGTTGACGGAGAAGTAGCCGAATAGAGACTCGCCAAGCCTGCGTACACATGGAATATACACAAATGTGACCCCTGTGCTTCATCGTGTACGAGCAGTATCCTATTTTGGTCCTAGAACACTTTCCTATATTGGTATTTTCTACATGCGGGCATGAATAGGATCAGGACTTGAATCAGATTTGAAGCCTGATCTGATTAATCCAGGATTCTGGTCGTAAATATGACACTTAACTTGGAGTTATGATCAGTCACAAATTCAACTGACTGTTATAGTGATCCACCCCATCTCTACCTTCTCTTATTTTCACCACTTCCTTCCACGTCGATGAAGTCAGTCCTGTGAATCTTTGCCATCTCGAATTGGCGTCTATTGGAGAAATTTAACTCCAGCATGATGAAGTCGTCCTGCTCGACCTTCACGATCCCTTCCAAATTGTACTGGTGACACTCTGACTGCTTGAGCATTGGGGCCGCCTCAAGCGGGCACCGATTTGATGACGGTAAAAATGTACTCATGTCCGTCGAATCAGGAATGGGTGCAAAGTTCCTCGTCCCTCCCGTGCTCATGACTGTGGGTTGCCAACGATTTCCCCGCCGAGTTGGGCTGTGGCGACGCAGAGGAGGCTTCGGCGGTTGGGGCAATACTCGCCCGTTTTCTTTATGGACAGAAACGTATCACAACGATACTCATACATAACTTCAGGTTATTCAGACTTATAGAGTCTTTGTTTTTTGGATGTCATCATACCTCTGGATCTGACGTTGAATCCGTACCATGTCGGTGTCCCCTTCTTGTCCTTCCATAGGGCGGCCAAGCTGACCTCTTGTCCTAGGCTTACCTCCCCCAACGATAGACTCTGCAAGTACATGACCATGCTGAGACAAATACAGGCATCCCGACTCGCTGTCGGCAAGATGTCGGACGTCGGTCGTGTGTCTTTTTACTTACGCCTCTTCTGTTGAGATGGTGCTCGCTGAGGTACAGGCACCGGATCGGGTAGCGCTTCCAATCTGGGTCAGCGTAGCTGGGCGCGTCAAAGTCGATGAAGACGAACCTTCGGTGCTCATTGATGTCCTTCACCACTCCTTCAACGTCGACCAGGATGTTCTCCTTGGGCGGAAAATTCTTTGGCACCCTAGCGGTCACTGGACGCCAGGATCCTCTCCCTGATCCCGACGAGGCCATTTCTTTTGCCTTAGCAGGGAGGAAACGGAAGCTGCAGCTACTCCAACTGGCCCTAATAAGTCGCAGTGCAGTGCAATGCAGCTCTCGTTGACGGCCGCGGCCATGGCCCCGGACCCCAGCAGGCCTTACTTGCTCTGAGCCGTTTTTTCCCGCCCTGTCCCTCCTGGTGCTTTTGACCGCGCGGACCAACTGGTTCAGCCTGTTTGTGACCGGCGCGGTGGAATGGGCGAGGCTCGTGCCCAAGTAACTGGTGTTGTCACGGTTCTACATTGGAACCCGCAGAAATTCTTCACCACCGTACAAAGATCAGTCAGATCATCAAGGACGATCAGATCAGATCCCCGCATAGAACGACTACGAACACTGGACGGTATATGTAGTACAGGGTGGACTGAGAAGATTTGCAACTCGCCTACGTTGTTTTTCACCGCCCTGGAAATGAGTTGCAAGTCTTCCCAGTCCACCCTGTAGCCATCAGTAGTCATTGTTATTACAGCTCGAGGTTACTCGTACTCGCGCACCACAGCCAAGGTTATCCTCGAATACGATTCAGCTACGTACATACATAGTAAGTCGACATACAGCATAGTATTAATAAGAGCCTGCGTTAAATGTGAGATCCACGGGTTAAGTTGTCCTGTCTTGCACGCTATTGATCCTTCTGCACACGGTCCTTGACCCAGTTCCTGAACGTCTCGATCCCGGCGTCGTTGCACTCGTTGTAGTAGGGCAGCGAGGACTTCAGACGTTTCATCCAACCGTCCAGGTGTCTGTGAAAACCGGAGAGGTCACACACATACAAGTTGAGACGATGTCCCGCTGTACACATCACCGGTATCCCGTCAGTCTGTAGTCCATGGCTTCCAGCTGAGTGATCGAGGCCAGGATGGACAGGTCCGCAATGGTGAGGTCCTCACCCGCGACGAACGGCTGTCGCGAAGCAGGGTCAAAAAAGGCACATTGCCGAGGCTCTTCATTTTGCACCAACACACGTCTTTCACGCGTACCTGCTTTTGGAGGAAGCCGTCAAGGTAGTCGAGGGCAGTCTTGAGTGCGTTCTCCTTTCTCTCGTCGCTCGCCTCGTCGGACATCAACATGGGATGCTTCAACGAACAAAAAACCTTGTTTGTGTAGAAGAACTTGTGAGTCACTTTTTACTTCCACGACCGCTGCACCTTTTCTTCACATTCCAAACGTTGTCTTTTATGTAGCGCGCGCAAGAGCAATAAGAGAAAAGAATAAAAATTCGACGCCTCCAAAAGGCAGTGATGAATTGCTGAAGACTCTTTTATGAAATACCGTGATAAGCTTTATTTGATTGTCTTGAGTGCCGCCTCAGTAGTGTCTGGCAGTACTCGTAAGTACCACAGTGCGAGATTCGGCCAAATGCTTCTTTGTCACGCCGCCCAAAAACGTGTCTGATGAACGCCATTTAATGTACGCAGCATCACCTGTGCCATAAAACACTTTGGTTTTTACGGCGCAGAGCAATATTAAAGCCACAAACCCCACGTAAAAAAGCTTGGTTTTATTAAAAACTTTTACGGCCTCCATGCATTTTCCTCAATCTCTGCATCCCCTCCCCCCCCCCCCAACGCTCTCTCCTTCACCTGGGAACATTAAATAGTTTGAAATATTGGCTGCAGGTGCACAAGCAAACACACAGATAGATAGATACATAGATATACATAGACAGACAGTGAGAGCAAAGTTTTCTGCCTCCAAAGAGTGAGCCAGCTTAATTTCCCCGAGTTTTCCTCGAGCAGTTGGGACGACCCTAAAATGTACCCCTCAGGTGTGCACCTGTATTTATCGTAAGTTAATTACTACCCATTGAAGCAGTTTTTTTTTCGCCAGAGATTTCATGAAGGAAGTAAAAAACAAAAAAAAACACGCACTCGCCATTCATGAAGCTGAATTTTCTTTTTCCCCAGAACTCTGTGAGTCACTCACGGCATCGTTTAACCACGGCAAGTTCTTTTGCAGGAGATTCGTCCTTCCAAGAACATCATGAACGTTTCTTGAATGCATTCTGTGATGATGCCCCCGCCCTAAAAGAAGCCCAAGTTTCCATAGGTATCCGCGCCCTAAGATTGTTCTCAGCAACAGGCCAGCTGCATGCCATCAAACAAGTATGGAGAAGGATGCATGACATGATGCATGCTGGGCAATTTTTTGCACTCTCTGCAGATAAGCCATTATGCCACGCTTTGATGGATCTCTTCTACCTCCCACTAAAAAAGCCCCGGGTCTCCTCCTCCTCCTGCTGCTAATGCTGCACGACCCAAGCGTTGTAAGACGCCCTAATTGTGCCTCAAAACGTGACGACGAAGACACCATTAGCAGAAAATCCTGACAATTACCTTGACATTTGGCGACTCAGTTGGAAGGGAGAAATTGTCCTTCTTATCCCCCCCCCCAAAAAAAAATCACTTTTTCACTTCACTTCTCTAGAGGCTTCCAGCCACCAATTATTGTCTCACTTTTGGCAGGGCACTTTTTAACAACTCTCTATGGTTTGAAGTGTTGGAGTCCGTGGCAAAATCTTAAGTATTCGCTTAAAGAAATAAAAAAGCTTCTGTAAGCAACGATTCAACTTGGTCAAAAGAAACACACGCTGTATCTATCATGCCTGAAGTTTTCCGAGCATTTTTGGGGTGCTCCCGTCATAAAGCTGTTCGCATATGAACATAATCATTCCTTCTCCAGTCAGACGCCCCCTTCTCAATTTCCAAATGTCAAAAGAAACTTGAGCTGAGAGAGCAGAAAAGTGACTTTTTTACGTCTCCAGAGAAACAACAGGGCGTAGAGTAAGGACTGCGAATACACAGGGGATGCTTCTCTTACGAAGTAGTCGACGATGTTCTTGTAGAGAGTTCCGATGTCGAAGAAGAGCATCCTGTCGACGTTGGCCCTCTGCTTGGGGTCCTTCGGGTACAGCTTGGCCAAGGGCTCTCGGTCAGAGTACTTGTTCACTAGGTAGCACATGATGGCGCGGCTGAAAGAGAAGCACATAGGGTATAGATAAAAGTCTCTAATTACATCGGAGAAAGGGGTTTTTGCGCATCATCATCCTTCGCTCCCTCATCCTCTTCACGCACACGCGCGCACACACGCGTTTTCGAGTATGCTTGACACATGTGCACGTGTCCATTTATGTACCGTAACCGACGAGTAAGCGTCTGTCTCGTATACAGGATATTCTTGCATATATGTTGCATACAGATATATATATATAAGAACGTCGTATGCTGTTGGCACACGCAGTAATCCACCTTCGTGACCAGAATGACGATTGAAGAGACTCTATGATCACGGTGTGTGTGTAGGGGGAGAAGAAAAAGAAGTGAAAACAAGGAGGACTCTTTGCATTCTGTCTGCGTTGTGTCAGTCAATTCGACGGATGCCACGCCAGTACTGTAAAGTTACAGTGGAACCAGGTTACGCTACCAAGATGATGCACGACGTGTTGGAGCAGCAGATCCAAAGATTGTCCCCGAACCACTTCGATTCTCTGACGAAAGCAACTTGATGTTTATCCGCCAGAAGACTGAGAAAAGCAATTTGCGACGTCGTTGAAAAGTTCAGGACCGATTTTTTTTCCCCCATTGCTCCACGGAATGAGAAATATATTCGTGCAACAATACTCTTTTGTGAAGAAACTTTCGCCTGCCCGTCAACGTAACGCGCGGACGGGTGGAAAAATGCAGGTGGCAAAGAAATGGCTACCAATTCCTTTTGTGGCAGTGACTTCGCTACGAGTGTGCGTGTACAGGACGTACACGGCAGTGCAGTAAGAGACGTAGGTGAAGCTATTGCCATACACGGGGTAATAAAAGAGAGTGGTCTCCTCCGACGAATAAGTTTCCCCCCAGTGGGACATTTCCTCACAGTTTTTATCGCTGGACTAAAAACCACTCAAGTTAAAGACTTCTTTTTCCTTTGGTTCCTCTCCAAGTTTATTCGTGGTGCTATCAATATGGGGCCAACGCACACAGAACGTATGCACAGGGTTGTTGCTGTTTTTCTCTCGCTGCTCTCATAGAGGTCAGTGTTTTTATGCCCGGTCAGAAAATATAAGTTTTTTGCAATCGTCAATCAAAGTTATCAGAGTTCCTGGCGTAGCTCCTCAAACATCTCGCTCGATCACTTGCTCTTCTGGACCCTTTTAGAAGCCACATTTTCTTTCTTTTTTTGCTCTCATGCAAAACCTTTAGAGAGCCTTGGTTGATCTCGTTCGAATTGAACGTGCAATTTAATTTTGAGGGGGGGGGGGGAGGAGAGAGGAGTTCGTTCTGTGTAGGTGTCGATATAATTGGATGGCTGATAAAGACACAATCAAAAAGCTTGAAAGCTTACTAATTTTTTTCAGCCGCTTTAAGAGCTTTGGAATGAGTTATTGCGTCAGGTGATTCAACTCAACTGTGAATTCACTAGCACTTACATCAGGCATCACTGCACAAGTTACTTGGTTAGATTTTTTTACTAAAAAAAAACACCCACAGTAGTTCATCTATGAGTCTGACTGCCGTGGTCGTGGGGATATCTTTTTATGACTCGCACGTCACTTTTGACCTATGCAAATTCTCAGGGAAAGATCGGGCAAGACGCGTCGAATAAATTTTCCTCCTCCGCCTAAAAAAAATCTGAAAAATTTGAAAGCTTCCTTAGCAGCATGAGGTTGAATTTTTCGACTTTCGGCACAAGACGAAGGCGTCACTAAGTAGTCGGGTTTTCTCAAGTTCGTGCATAAATGTCCCAACACGCGCCTGCTGAAGTGTCTGAGTTGTTGACAGCTTTGTACGAATCCTGAACAATCTGACTTGGGAGTGTGATCTGCCAAGAGGTGATCCACGCCCTTAAAAAAAAGATGATTTCATTTTAGTGAGGCCGGAGGAGCAAATTTGTTTACGTCCAACCATTTAATTCCACGCCCTTTTCATCTCCACGCAGCACCTCTGCCTTAACCACCTCTTGGTGTTTGACTATGGCAGTAGGAGTGTAGTGGTACAAGAACCCCTGAAATGTCAGGGATTTTTGAGTTGTGCAGGATGTAACAGGTAGATTTGGACTGACTTGAAGCCCCGAATGACTCAGTTATCTGATATCTGAGAAGAACGGTCATCATTGAGCTAGCTCGGAGGTCAGCCGACCTCGATGGCGCAGGACTGACTGTGCTGCCATCCTGAGCATGACCGGAAAAAGGATCTTCAGAGGTTGCCATAGCCGTTCAGGCAGTCCGCTGTCGTGTTGGAGCGGGCAGAAAGCACATCGATCTAAGGTCTAAGTATGTGCACAGAGATTTCGTTGCAAAATATAGTAGTCAGAGCGGCCGAAGCTCCGAAAGTCAGTCCAAATTTACCCGCTACACCCGGTGGAGGCAGAGAGACTCCGACGACTGCACAAGGAAGAAACGAGGAAAATCGGCCAAATCCGTGTAATTGTTGACTCCACTCTCGACTTTTTTGCTTCGGTTTTGTTTTTTGCCTTTGCCTGCCTGGCACTGTTGAGCTGCAGTGTAACCTCTCTCGCTGTGGGGACCGCCATTCCTCGACGACTTGTGCAAACCTCGTGTGGCGACTGGCATGGACTCCTCCTCCTCCAAATGATATTCCTTCTAGCTAGAACAATGGCTGGCATTCATAGAAACTTCCCAGAAAAGGAAATGAGAGCACTGCGGAGAAGCTGATTGAAGGCAAAGGTGACTGAAAGTCAAGGTGCCCCTGCTGAAGTGGGTCTAGCAAGAAGTCTGCAGGTGTTTCTCTCTCGCTCTCCTACGTCGGCCGTATTTCATGCAGACGAAGCTCGAGCATGCGCATATTAATTGGCTGCCACTGTCATGCTACTTGTCGGAATTTTGCATGCAACAGCCTCACCGGTGTGCATACAACGTGCGGGGTCTAACAAGAGGTGGCCTCCTGTAGCGCGGCCCCTTCCAGCTGCTGGAGAGAGTCAGATTCCACGCAAATAAATAATTATTCGGGGAGAAGCAATGAGCATTCTTCAAGAATGTGCACATTTTCCTCCTCTCTGTCCCCGGCCAAGGAAATCAGTGAGGGGATTCCCCCCCCCCCCTCTTAGCAGAGCGATTTCTGCTTCTGCTCCCTGTGAAAAATTAATTGCACCCCCGCCATTTTTTACGTTTTGGCGGGGAGGTCAGACCTGGAGGAATGAAATTAAGCAGCTCTACCAGACACACATCATCAAGCTTTTTTACATTGAGGAGCAGGGGCCAGGGTTACAAATAGGTGAGACAAGCAGCTCCTTGGAGGCCATCACTGTAGTGCAAATCTGTACGGTGTGGTGCCATTGTGCGCTAATATGCCCCAGTCCACTGGTCCAAAGATTGTGTCTGCTAGAGTTGAGGCTTGTTGCGTGAAAAACAATCGGCCCAGCTCAGTGGGGGGCACCATTAAAGCAGACGAGGAGGATTTTTTTGTATGCAGACGTAGAAATATGGACGTGCGTGCTTGAGTACATACGTATTAACAAGTGTCCAGGGTTGCCATATAAAGTGACATTTGACAAATTGACGGCCATTTGCGGTGTTTGCATAGCTCAAATGGCATTTCACAAAGGCCTGTAAGTACAACGCCTAAAAGGAAACTCAAAATACTGCCAACTAATTTTGGAGAAGGAAGAAGAGTCTAAAGAAAGTAAGTGCAGTTCCTTCCAGAGGCCAACTTGATTGAGGTTCCCGCTCGCTCCCACCCATCGTTTGCTTTAATAGGCTTTGATATGACCCGTTTAATCGTTCACATTTGTTTCCTTGAAAACAAGGTTGTTAAACGAGGCAGTGTAATGTGGCTGGGTGCAGCTTGGGTGTAATTTTTTTCTCATGTTCGGTGGAAGTCTCTACACTATGGGGTCCCCCAAGCAGGCCGACCGGCAGCCAGGCAGCCAACAAAACCGTTCTTCAATCTCGACGTGCACGTGCTGCTGTCGTCCATGCACATCCTCTCACTCTCTCCTGAAAGTTGTGCAGCTAATTATTGCTGCAAGGATGGATGGAGGAATATTGGAAGAAGAAAAAGTTGGCAGTGGCGCCCCTCACTGTGCCGAAGCTCCCACCGGACGTGCTCGTGTCAGCGTTACTGGCGCAGGCAGGAGACGCTGCTGCAGTCCCTCACCACGAGGAGCTCCCTTATGGAGGAGCACACTCACACATTCGAGTATATTTCTTTCGGATGTCTGGTAGAAAAATCTTTTCTTCTCCTCACATTGTTTGAAATTATTTATGTCTTTTTTTGTGTGTGAGGCGGAGGAGGGGAAAGAATAAGCCAATGATAGAGGGCTTCTATGCATGCATGAGGGCGAAATTAATGCGATACGAGCTTCATGGAGGCGAAAAGAAGATGCATTTTCATTCGCGCAGTAGGAGAGGAGAGAATCTATCTGATGCATTTTTATGTGTTAATCTGTAAAAGAGAGGAGGAAATGGCTACGGTGATGAAATAAAATACCCACGTAAAAGAGTAACGACTGTGCTAAAAAAAAGGAGAGAGATAGTGTTCCTATAGAGCAGAATGTAATGGCTGAATCTACGAGCTTTTTGCTTGGCTATACGAATATCCCTTACATGGGATGAGCTTAGAAATCTTTTATGCTTATCGTCCACTATAACGATTCTCCTTATGGCAGAGCTGAGCTGTACCATTGATAGCGATTGCATCATAGCTCATTCGCGCGACTTTTGCTCTCTACCGTGCGCACACATTTCAAGGGGGGAACCCCTAGCTTAGCTCCTACTTGAAGATGAATTCTTGGCGCGGGGTCGCGAAAAGCTCCATTGCTGCTGCTGCTCCTCCAATTGCGAATTTCGCCACAAAGTGAGCGTCATCACGATCAAGGAAGAAACGACTCTTGCGATTTTTTCCCTCCTCTTGATTGCCCTAATCTCCCGCTGGCATCTCTCCTACGCACGAATTTTCTCCCTCAGGCCCCCCCTTCCTCCTTCCATAGGAGGCTTCTTCGACCACGAGATAAAAAGAGCTAATTGCGAAAACGACGTGCGCACGAGGCTTGCAAAAAAGTGCCCTCCGTCATTGTGTGCCGCAAGATCCCCCCCTTATGCGTGGAGAAGACATCACAAATCACTGCCAAATGGCTGGGGTCAAGAGGAAGAAACCCTGTCTTTGATTACGATTGTCCACAACTTCTTCGTCAGACATGATCACGGAGAACACCCCCGACAAGTAAGGCACGACTGGTGCGTAGTCGCCCAGTGCCAGCACTGCACATACACGTATATGTACATACATGCCGGAAATGAGGCCTCGTTTTCTTTCAGGAAACCAACTGAAACTGTCTTATGTCAATTGCTCTTTTTGCTCTGCGGGGAACGGGACCCACAGGTGTCAGTTTCCTAAATGATCTCCTTCCTTCTACACATTCTACGTACGTCTGTACAGACCCCCGAGCAAGAAAAGATTGTGTGTGGGTGCCATACACACCTATGCAGCACTGCTAACTATGACGTACATTAACACATGTGCGTGCAGCATGCGTACGGTGCACACAGCGTAGGCCTTGATTATGAGCGTGCGTGCGTGTACCTACCTGGTCGTGTACACGTTCGGGGGGGGGGCGTCAATCTGGGGAGTGAGGAATCCAATCGAAGGATGAGGGTGAAGGAGGAAGGACCTGCCAAAACTGCGGGCGTAACACGTACCTGCACTGTACAACATGCAACAAACATGATCGATCGGTGGAACGTCGCATTTGGAGAGTGTGAATTTGCGTGGGATGATAGAGAAGCTTCCACCCGGACAGATTTGACATTGATCGTTTCCAGAGTTGCACGTGTGAACAATCTTGTACTTGTGTTATGCGCACCTCGCCAGATCGCTCAGCAGCGTTGGATGGATCTTTTCCCTGCTCAAGTTGTGTGCTTGTAGCAGCAACTCTGTTGACGACGACTTCTTGACTGCTTCTAAATTGAAACGACCGAATTTACGGACAGATGGGTGGGGGATGAATGAAAGAGAACGTCTTCAATTATTAGTGCAGCCACTAAGTGAGTGAAGGATTGCAGTTGATGTGTCTATACAGCCCGCTCGTTTCCATATAACACCGAAAGGGCCTAACTTCTCTACGACTACCAATAATGCGAAGGAGGCCCTGCTGTAGCCTGCATTAATTTTATTGTTATTAGCTTGCTCAATTTCTGCCCAATTTGTCCTCGTTGCGCGACATTGGATGCTCTTGTTGCAGCTGGGCTGAGGCAGCAACTTGACTGCTTGTTCGTCTTTCTGGCGCTTTAGGAACTGGCATCCAATGAATTGTGGAACTGGTGGCTCCAGGATGACGGATGTGTTGTCCATGTCTATCATGCCTGAATCTGCCAAAATGAGATTTTCTGGGAACGTGATGATTCACTTGTGTTAAGCACATTCGGAACTCCTGATGACGATGGCAACGTGCCTCAAGAAGAAAAGAGATCTGCTTTCATTGTTCAAGTGCCAAGTTGGTCTGTCCTGTTATTACCAATTTTTTAATTAGTTTAGTGTACTAAATGCTAATTGGATCTAGCTAACCTCTTGTTGCATGTTGCCAGACCTGGATGTGTGCATGTCTTATGTATTGCACACCTCTTGTTAGGGGGGAGGAGCGGAGAGAAGATTATGCAGGCACAGGGTGATTCAAAATAACTGCGAAAAATTATTGGTCGTCTTCAGTTCGCAGAGACTTTTAGCCGTCGTGCAGTGTTACCGCTCAGGTAGCATTAATATGCATTGTAATCTGAGACATTAAACATGGCATCAAAGAAAGGACGCCTGAGCTCAGTATACTTTGAGTTACAAGGGCCGAATTCTTGGGCTACCAGTTCCAAATCTTTTATGCATTAGTCCCCAAGATCTTTGAATGCTGGTTCCACAAAATGCTGTTTGGATATCAGTCCTTGCACGTATATTAGTTCCAGATGCCATTTTTCTGACCCACCCACTACACGCCTGTTGTCGGAACTATAGTAATACTCCCACACGCAGGGGGGGTAAAGATAGATTTGGCAAATGAGACTTGGCTTTGTTGAAAAAACGTTACCTGTGCATTGGGCTGAAAGGCAACAGCTGTTTTGACAGGACCCATTTCTTTCTTTGCAGGTCCAGGATGCGTAGGCTTGAGACTCCCGCTAATTATTTCAAGCATTGTGGGACAAGCTTCATTGATCTCTCACATATGCGCTCCAGATTAAAATATGGTGCTCCAAGGCCACGAAGATCGGCAGGTAAGAGTTATGCTGATTACCCGACTTAGGTAATGTACCTACTTTACTAATTAATACCATAAAAAACGTGAGTCCATGATTGCGGGGCAGTTTTTCTTAAGCCTCTGGAGGGGAAAAAAATACACATCCTATTTATTAGAGGGAGATGGAGGGGCCGCGGAAGTCACGAGCCGAGCTGGATAGAGGCGATTTTGGCAGGTGTGTGTTGGGCCCCTGGAAATGGGGATTAATCGCCGTCACGACGAAGGTAAGAAAAAAAAAGTGTGGAAACGGGAGTCAGGTGTGAAATGGATTGCCATTTATTAGTTAGTTACCTGCCTCTGCTTCTTCATCGAATAAATTTTTGTCCGTCACTCTCCAAGAACAAGAATAAGCGTCCATACACAGCTCATTCACCGTGAAAAGAAAGAAAATGCGTCGTGCTACGTAGTCCTTCGCTCCTTGGCAGACATTGGCCTTGATGGATGCAGGCGGCTGCCGTACGACTTCTTCTTTCTCAGTAATCATGCGTAGTGGAATACATCTATCAGCCCAGATAAGGACTTCTCCGCCAGTGCATTAGTTGGAAATTAGGAACGAGCAGCGGCTCGCAGATAAATAAGTTCATCAACTTGTCAGTCAGTCTGACGACCACTTGTGGGCTCTCGCGGCTCCCGTTCAGTCACCTGGCGCGGCCGATGTTGCACAGTGCCGATTACCGGCGTACCGACGATACTGAAGGACCCGAAAATGGGCTTTGTTCCCCACTTCTTTCCCTTTCCTCTTCTTCGTCTGCATAAATTTCAAACTGGCAGTATCAGCCGCTGAATCTGCCGGACAGAAATTTAAGAGCCGCGGCCTAAATGAGGCGTGGGCGGGTGTCAAAGGGGGTCGGCCTGTCGTCTTTTTTGCGCGTGCGAGCCCTCCTTAATTGGGTTTATTTTACTCGGGCGCGATGCCCGAGGCAGATAAGGCACCTCCAACGCCCCCCAAAAAGTCCCCACATCTTGATGGAGTCAGCGTATGAAAAGACCGCAAAAAAGGCCTTTAAGTAGGTCTCGACTTTGCGGCGTTTCCCCCCCCCCCTCCCTGTGGAAGCCACTCTAAATTAATCGAGATGAAGGCGCGTTGAGCCGGGCACTTTTTTTTCCTCCCTCCGCCTCGCCCACTTTTGGGCTTGTGGCTTGAGAGGATTGCCCTTGTGTAAGTGGGGCCTCACGACACTTTGAATGAGCTGCGGCCCCGTGAATGAATGTGCTGGAGGAAAGAGAACAAAAAGTTCCAAGCCGTGTACGTATGTACACGTACTAGCAGGAGATCGTCTGACGGAATCTCCGTCGTGTGAACACGTGTGCAATGCAGGGATTTAGCACCCAATGCATGCATGCCTGCGTGCTCAACTCTTCCATGGCTCCTTATGGAAACCCCTTACTTATGTATGGGCATGCGCGCAAGTGTGTGTGTCAGGTGGAGAGAGATAATGGTCGCTTCTTCTACTGCTGATCGTGTACCATTGCCAATTGCTCGAACGTAACTTGGTACACGAAATGAGAGGAGTTTCGAAGTCATGTGCCAAGCACATGTGTCTCGTCGGGTGGGGTACGTAAAGTATGGATGAAGTGCCAAACCTGTTCCATTATCTGCTCTTCATACATTCGCGTGCATACTGGACGTATACACCTAAGTTACGCGTACACACGCCGGCTTGACCAATAAATGAGTTCCAAAAGAGGTTCCATTTCACCGAAAATTCCGACGCCCACGCTAACAGTATTATTATCTCTGAGGGCAATGGGGAGTGACTTTTGCGGGTTTCTTCTTTCGTTTTTTTTTACGTCACACGTTATGACAGACGTAGGAATCTTCTCTGTTTCTGTGAAGGAAATGAAAAGATGATGGGTGGGCCGAGAAAAAGACGGGTTCATGGCCTTAACAGCTGCTGCATGACCCACTAGAAAGAGCACACAAAAAGTTATGACAACTTTTACGAATAGAGGGGCAGTGAAAAAATAATGAGAGCGTACTCACATGCATACGCATACACGCACAAAGTTCGCGGCCTACATGAACATAATACATGTATATAATAGAGGGAGAAAGTGGGCCAATTATTCATAATAGTAGTCACGTGTATGAGAGTGAGGACAAACGCCTGTACTCACGACTGACCGTTTAATGCGGCCAAAGCCACCTGCAGACATCCCTTGGTACACACTCGACCGTGCTGTAGGTACTGACTGGTCTCACTCGTACTGGATCCCAGCTAGTACCGAGGCGGGCACTGAGCCATGCCAATCTTGCTCCGGATGAGGCTCAGGGTGGGGGGTGGGATGACCTCATGGGTTGGTTTTGAAATATCACTATTTCATTTTGCCTTCTGAGGCGGAGAAAATGGATTGGAATGAATTACAATGGCTTAATTGCACGGTAGTGGCCTCACTACTTATGGACATGTTTCTAACAGGACTTCGGAGTGAGAGAGAGCCTGAATGATGGTTGGCTGCAGAGGAGTGGGGCAGTGTACGGAGGCGTTTGCACGCTAGGACGGGGAGAAAGAGATTAGAGGTAGCTGGAGCCAAGAGTTTCACTTAGAAGAATTCCAAATTAGCTAATTACGCTTCTGCAGCATTTCGCCACCGCTATGTCTATTTGAAGGCTTCTCCGACCTTTTTCTCCCCCCCCCTCCTAATGGAGGTCATTTGCATCTTTTAATGACCCTGGTAGGGGATTATAACTACTAACTATAGGAAGAAGGAGGAAAGCGTTTCACAATACGCCTATTAAGCTCGACTGCCTGTAGGTTAACGTATGAACGGTAGCCTGATTTAAGCAAGCTATCGAGACGACTGCAAGGACGTGTGTGCGTTTGCATTCGGAGGGGAGGAAACACACACTCACTCATACGCTGACCCATACGCACTCAGCAAATTCGCTATTCGCCAGTGTAACTCGGTCTTAAACCTCCGTCGGCCTTTCGTCGTGATGGCGTAGTTGAGACTCTTCTTTTTTTTACGGTCTGTGGCTTCCGTGCATTTAGATGTTGGGAGTTTATGCAATGGGAAGAAGCCCCCATAATGAAAAGGAGCAATGTCTTTCCTCGTCTTTCTCACTCACACACACAGATGTTCTCAGAATCTCGCCGAAAGTTTCCCGTTTTATCTGGTGTCTGCCTGGACCATGGAAATCTGCCAGGACCCAAGCAGTCTGATCCAAGAGAGGGCGCATGTTAATTGACGTTTTTTTTTCTCTGCATGACAAGTAGTGACCGTTATCTTGAACTTGTGTGCTCACTTTCCTCGCCAGTCTTAATCACTGCGCGTGCGCACCGTGTGAGGCACGAAGGAGTGCGACGGTTTTCACGCCCAGGTCGACAGAGGTGCTGCCAGCCAGCTGGAGCGGCGGGCCTAAGAGTTTCCCTTGTTCCTGCCTTCAAGCACACAATGGGCACCAACGTTATCTTGTTGTACACACACAGGTGCTTGCTCCTTTTTGTTCCCCATTGCACAATACTTAGGGCAGATTTCTGTCTAGTCAGATAAAGCACTTAACCTCACAGAAATGGATATGTGTGAGAGTGCAACTCCAGTATGCGCACGCGCATGAAGACAGCGTACATAGACGTCCTATTATTACCACAGGGGAGAGGCCCTCTTAACGAGCTCGACCCGAGCTGGTAATTTGATAGGACAGATTGCATCCACGCACGCACACAGAAAAGGGAGAGGAAAAAATTAGCGGCATAAATAATCTGCAAGAAAAGACGCCGAACAATAATTCATGAAGACCCTACGACTGCAAATATGGCTAATTGGCAGGCGAGGGCATTCCTTGGCTTCGACCCTGCACTTTTTTATGGAGGATTTTTGTCTTTCCTCTTTGCTCACTACCATCCCCCCCTTCTCCCCTCCCCCCTACTCTTAACAGTGTAATAAGTAGCGGGCGGGCATGTGTGCGTTGTAGGAACCCTACAGGCAACTCGGCTCGCAGGGTTTGCTTTAAAAAAAGGAGATACGTATAAAGTCGCCACCCACATTGTTTTGCCAGCAAAAAATATGGCTGAGGTAAAAAAAAGAAAGGAAGAAGAATGCTACGCAAAGTCCCTAAAAGGTCCGGTCCTTGGAATATTTATGAGACATGCGCATTCGGACGTTTCTTGACGAAGGGTGAAAAAAAAAAGTTTAAAATTCACTTCTGCTTCCGAGTTTAGCATGTATGGAATTTCCTCCTGCTCCTTCAAGCCTTCATCTCAACATGTCGTAACTTTTTTTATGTCCAACTGCTCCTGAATTTTATCGTTCGGTCCGTGGCGATCGGTCGTCAGGAGCGCCGTCTGCGCGGCCGGGATGGTCCGCTTGTGCATCCCCATCACACACGCACGGACGTCGAGAAAGCACACTGAATGAAAATGAGACGCGTGCACCATATGGACGTGATTGATCAGGGGTTTTTCCCTTTCAGACGTTTGGGTGATCTCCTACTGCCTCCTCTCGTCTGGCTGACCTCTCGAGGTCCTCCTTCACAGCCTCAGCTGTCTTGGAAAAACAAGATCGTGACACCTCCAGGGTGCGAAGCCCAAGTGTTTCATTCCCGGTGAAGTAAGAAAAAACCAATGACAGGCGGAAAAATTGGGGCTTTGTGCGTAAAATTGCAGGGCTGTCGTACTTTTTTGGCCTCCCGGTTTGATATTAATCGCAAACCAAGACGTAACCAGTTTTTCCTACTATGGTTCATACTGCTCTACTGACCTCTTTCAAGGGCGGGCGCCGAAGAAAGAAATAATATCCCACAGTTGATATTTGACCTCTCTGTCATGGAGATACTAAAGAGTAATCGCTTCTCACTCTTAGGGTATATGTGAGAGGGCCACGCCTCTCGCAGCGTAACCATAGACACAGACAGACAGTTGATTTTTATTTAATATTTGTGGAGCAAAGAAGACTTGATAAAAATCATGCGCCTTTCCCGCTCCGCCCGGGCTCGAGGGGGCTTTGCTGCCATAAAATATGGGATTACTATTATTCAGAATGCCCCACTCTGTCTACTTTTGTCAGGATGAGACGGCCTTTATCTATTGGGCGCGACCGCGCAGCGTCAAAGCCTCCTCCTCCACCTCATTCGAATACACCAGGATAATGGGCATTGATAAGGGAATATTCGAAATCCCCACCTTTCTCCCCCAAGGTATGGAAAGGATAGACTCTTGAGGCCCCGCCGTAGATCAAACCCATCGGCTGGCGGGGTGAAAGTGTAAATTTCTTCGACTCCAGGAATCACCACGACCACGACGACGACGTCGTCGACCACGTCGTCGACCACGACGCCCTCGTCAAGAGATAGAGAAAAATACCCAAGTTAACAAGGTCAGGCGCGTGCGCGTGTGTGTGTGTGTGTGTGAAGCCAACCGGCCCGCCGGAGAGGCAAAAAACAGAGAGGGGACCCGCGCTGATTTATCGAGGCGATACGTGATATCCGCGCTACCGATAACAATGGTATGTGTGTTTGTCAACAGAGACCCTCACTCCCTATTTGGCAGGAGGTTTTTTTCTTCATACCCACTGTGCTGTCGCATACGTTCTGGGGAGATGGGGAGGGGGGGGGTCAGTCAGCAAGGGGCATTCAGTTATCTGAACTGCATTTTCCTCCTTTTCGTCCCTAAAGAGCGTTCATGCCGCGCACGTGCCGAAATAAATTCACCTTTTTTGTTTGCGGGGGGGGCATTTGAC
>JAAUXU010114941.1_pt1 | contig 26587 bp, 34 predicted proteins | sample 7278151 | NCBI WGS metagenome assembly JAAUXU01 (sample SAMN14350113, study PRJNA611818) | marine sediment metagenome | isolation source: surface marine sediment (1.8m) | place: French Polynesia: Moorea | collected 2018-08
GTAGATTTCAGCTCTGGTGGCTGTCAGAAGCTGCCAAACTGGGTGAAAATCACTCACCAAAATGCTGACTTGCTCCAGTTTGTCAGAAAAATATTTTACAGCAAGTCCTGACTTATTTTACAGTATGATGCAACTTTAAATGCATTTGGGCATAGCTAAAACATCTTTTTCTCACTTTCATTTGACGACAAAGTCTTCAAATGGGATGTGGTGACAAATTTTGGGCACCCACGGGGAATTCCAACTTTTGACCTAGCCTAATATACAGCTACCACTTCCATGTATTGATAGATATTTTCATATTTCTCTGAAAGTACCTTAAAAGACCTGATCACAACTTTCTATCCGGTCACAGTGCATCCGCCATGCAGAAAAGATTTCTGTCAGTAAATAAGGAGGGTGGTAAAGTAGCTCTTTACTCGACCTCCTTAGTACACACGAAATGCATGCAAGACGGACAATCTGACGTAAAAGCTGAGAGCATCACTTTCGTACGTAACATTAAAAGCATTTAAAGCGGAGTTTTGTTCTTCAAGATGAACATGTGTGACTTGAGAAAAAGTGTGCGATGATTTGATCAAACAGAGACCAGTGTGCATTTTCCTCTCTTTACCTCGCTGACTCGATGTGGGAGAAAGCAACGTTCGGATTGACGAACACGTTGTTGGTCTTGTGGGCCAAGGTCGAGCGATAAATCTTTGTGTCACCATACTGGGGAGGCAGATCCAACGTCCGTTGGCACGACTTGAAGTGATATCTGCAAGAATTCGCGTCCGAAATCAAGACTTCAGGCGAAAATACAGTGTATCCAATGTTGATGCCGTCACACCTGTACTTGGTCAACTCCTCGCTCTCGTCGGCAGACATGCCCTCGGTCTCGTCACTCTTCTTCATCTCCTTGACGAGGAAACCGCCGTACAAGACATAGGTCGTGTCCTTAGGAATGTCGACCTGGCTTGGAAAGTTGCGCTTACTCTGTGGCTTTCAGTTATTTCTCACTGTGAAGAACTTGCCTTGGCAACGGAACCCTCACCAGCCTCGGGGAAAATCTCTGACACTTTCAAGTGAACGTAGCGATTGTCTAAAGGATCACCTGAAAGAAATGGTTTCCTTGACATACAGGGTGTCTCAAGACGACTGAGAGTGATGCTTTCGTTGCCATCGCACTTTTCGGTTGAGCACAGTTGAACTCCGATTTGGGCCAACCAGGTGGGTAAAGAAGATTGACTAAATCGAAGTTGCCTCAAAAGATCAGGTTTCCCCGGTAATGTCAATGCAAAATATCACCCTTGCAGTGTTGCTACGACGTAAAAGTAAGTGTTCCTTCATTCCGCTATGAAAAAGTTCATAATTTTCAGCTGTTCCTTGGCCTCTGAGACAAATCACCCAGCTTTGGTCCAGCCTCTCTGGTCTTAAAAATGGTCCCTTAAATGACTGTTTTACTTTTGGGACCAGAAAATGACCTCGGCACCACGAGCATCCGTGCTTTACGTGCGCAGGTCGATCTGCAGGAGATTTAAGGTTGCTGTAAAGTCTTTTTCAACATCTCAGTGTTGCATACGATTTAAATGAAATGAAACACTGTAATTCACACCAAAAAAGGTTGGAGGCTTGATGCACAAATCAAGAAACAAGCAGTACTTTTCATCTCCCACCTACCAAAAGCGTGCCGGAGGGACATAAAGTTCATCCTGTCCCTAGGGATAACCGACTGTTGTTGTCTATAGGTAAATTTCCTTTACAGTGAAATTAACTTTTTAACTGTGCCCTTCTGAAAAGGGAAACCTTTCTTCGGTTTTTTTTTGTCACAATCAAATGTGAAAGTAATGGCTGTAACCGACTTTCATGGGATTACAAAATAAAAAATTTTAGAGCTTCTCGGCTCGCAAGGGTAACACGTGATAATAGAATTTTTCTGCGTGGGAAACGGTGCAGAAATCGAAGCTTTATGCTACACCTCACCTACAGTTGGCTGGTCGCCAAGGCTGTCGCTGGTCATAGGGTCGTAGTGCAATTCTGGTCCATAAGGTTCGCTGAATTCCAAAATTTTGATACCTTCGTGACATCTCTCGCCAATCACATCAGCCGCTCTACCTCGAACCTAGGGGTGGCAACAGAAGATACATTGTGTAACGAAGCAGGTATATTGACTGTTTCGCCTGTACTGGTACATAGTCCGTATAATAATTCGTCATCTCACCAACAATCCTTTTTTAAACTCCCCCACGATCGCGGTCTTGAGATCTTGGTAGACGTAGGCGACGTCACTGCCAGTGAATTCTCCATGCTCATCCACCTGTCCAACCAACCAGGCACTGCCAGCAAGACCTCTCCAACAATAGCCGGTGGGCACACCGGCCTTAAAGTACCTGAAAGTGTCATATCGTCAAAGTTTGCTGCACTGCGCCAGTGCGCATGCGTGCAAAGGAAGCTAGCGCCTAGATATACCTCATTTCTTCTCGTGGAGTTATGGGCGCCACGAGGCAAAAGATACCAAGAATACAACTCATGCTGGTCTAGTGCGCATGAGAAAGCTGGAACATTTGTCGACAAATGCAGTGGGCCAGAGTTCAGGGGCTGATTGACTATGCTAGAGAGTGTGGACTTGGTGAGGTGGCAACGGGCTCAACCTTGTCAGGAACATTGTTGGCAAGCAATAGAGGCTACAAATTTGGGAATCTTGGTGACATTGACCGTGACAATCGCACAAAACCTCTGCTAAATTTGACTTACCGTGGAGGCAGTTGAGGCTGGGAATCGTTAGGTGCTGCTTGCACATTTGGTTGTTTTTTTTGCATGTGTTACAGAGTTACCCATAATGTTTGTGCAGACATGAAAACCGAGCGCATTTAGTCTCACATCACGAAATTCGCCCTGACCCTGAATGTCAGTTGCCACCAGCGCTCGGTGAACGCACGCTCTGAGTCCTGTTTTATGCATACCCAACAAAGGATAGACTCCTCTCCAGGATCTTATTCGCACAAGGACCGCTGGGGTCACTGGATACTCTGGCGAAGATCCGCACTGGTCCATTCAGCTGGCCAAGTTCCAGCCGGCCGATGGCAAAGACTCCGTCTTGATCAGCGACGTCCCCGCCACTTTCTTCATGTTGCGGCTCGGTTGTGAACCTGAGTAAGAAGTACACGAGATTGCAGCAGCTGAAGCTAATCGTTCCCTGGAGGAGGACACCTACCATGACGTTGCCTCTGGAAAGATCTTATCCTGTGATATTGTCAGTGGGGCTTGCCAGTCTGAGTAGGATGCAACGGTCTTGTCCACTTCGCCTTGCAGGCGCCCATTGGAAAACGTGCCCTTGAACAGAGTTCTATCAGAGCTGTGGATCCTCAGTGTCATGTTAGCAAGTTTGTCTCTGCCTTCATAATCCTTCAGAGTGATGTCGATTCTGGGATCTGAAGGATCCAGCGGTTCCTTCGTGGGCTCAACCATCCAGAATGGATCACGTTTGGCATTTGCCATCAGATTGATCCATTCTTTCAATCTCTGCCGGATGTCTTTACTTCCTGAGGATTCTTCATGCTTCGGACAGAACTGGAAGATGTCGGTCCCGTCATGGACTGTCTCCCTGCTCCACAGGTTCAGGTAGAAGCGTCCAGAGTCGTCAGGGTCCTCCTCGACAGGCTTTATGGCAACGTGGCAGCCCCGGATGTCCAGCCCCACGTCGTCGACGACACGACAACGCGCCAAGTGCTTGCTATCCCGACGTTGACAGTTCAGCAGCTCGTTGAAGTCGCTGGTGATGAAGGCGTTGTTGCTTGATGAGGAGTCGTCATTGTCGAATATGAAGTGGAAGTATCCGAATTTGTCCCGAAAAAGAGCCAACGAACCTGCAACACATTGAATAACCTCTAGCTGAAATACCTAGCGCAGGTGGAAGACACATAAGTAGCGAAGACACATAAGTAGCCTTTGTTTGCACATCAAAGCAATGTTTCAGTCCTGATGAAAGCCTTGACACATGATGTGTACATCTGGTTCGGCCCCTTGAGGAAGGTTTTTCTCTACAAAATACACACTCATGGGCAGTTGTGACCCCTGTGGAAAATAAAATCCCACCCATCACGCTGCTATTGGTCCACATGAAAAAGTGGTACGAGGCTGCCAAGTTGGAATGGGCCGAGGAGACCTTCCCGGAGGGCGTGAGCAAATGTGATTATCATCAAATGGAAATTTTACCATCACATGAGGCCATACTGAACAGACAGTCGTATATCACCAGGGCTGTTTCTCACCTAAGTTAAGTGTACTGTACCAATCGAGTCTCTATGAAAAAATGCTTTACAGCGTAGCAACAAAAAAAAATCACGAAATACTCTCTATAGAAGTAGTTGCAGACTTTCTCCTGTTTCATATACATGTATTTTATTTTGCAAGTGAGTTTGAGATTACTACGCAAAGTAAGCTTAAATGACATTTTTGCAAATAGTATATTATCGACTTTCTGTTCAGCATGGCCTCATATTTTATTGCCATTTTTTTTTTAGTGACGTTAACACTTTTCCATATCCTCTAGGAAAGAAGGCTCCCTCCGTCCACTCCACCTTGGTGGCCTCGTAACACCTTTTGTGTTAACCAGTTGCAGTCAATTCAGCGAGTGGCCTTTTTGGCCTTTCCTGGCCTTCATGGCCAACGCCAAAAGAGCCTGTATGTGTGCCAGTGATCTAAGAAAGTACCATCCCAAGTTTGAGCTTTCTGGGCTTTTCATTTGGCCACGTTGCAGTCACAAAGACACACCCAAACACTCTTTGTTTTAAGTATAAGTACTGTGGTGGAGATAGACTACACAAGGATAGATGGATAGACAGATACAGCATCCATAGGTTTTAGCTCACCGTCTTCTCTCGTTACATTTGCAAGTCCAGCAGCGTCAAAAGCTTTGATCACCCCTCCGACTTTCCCGTTCCCATCGGTGGTCATGGTCCAGGTGGATTCATCCGCGAATGACACAGTCATGTCGCCTTTCTTGGGCAGGCTGTTCTCGAAGTCCGCCTTGATTGCGACGACGCTACTGGTCACCAAGGCCGGGTTGGGGGTCAGCTTGAAGCAGATGCCTGTGCGGATCCCCATGTTGTGGGTGCCCGGCTCCCGACGGTGCATGGCGACGAACGACAGCCTGCCCTTGCCCGCCAGGTGCTGGCCTCGTTTGGGAGAAAACTTACGGCCCCCGGCCAGCTGCGTTCAAGACGTGACAGTGACAGCAAAAGCGGTCAGATCAACAATTCCCAATCATCCAAAAGATCACTTTCATCGAATAGAAATAATGAGACACCACATTCGAACATTTATTCGAATTTTTTCTTCCACAAGGCTGGGTGCAATCATCATGAGCCCGAGCATCCAAGACAAAATGTTTTTGAAAGAGTTAAGCTGCAGTTGGCCACCGACCCGGTGCAAACAGTAGTTCACATTTCATGGTGCAAAACTGCTGCATTTTCCCTCCCCACCCTGCATTCGTGAAGTGAAAATACCAACAAACAAGTTGGCGAACAGATTGGAGTCGCAGTCTCTATTTTTGGCCCCAAAAATTCAATGAGCCCACGAGGATGTCACCAAACACGTCAAAATATGATCATTGACCTTAGGTAGACGAAATATTAGTAAAGTTATAATTCCCGCGAGCGAATCAGAGTTAAATTGGTGAGTGACAATAATTGCTCATTTTTTTTTTGTCAAACATGAAGCTTCTCCTCAACTTACCGACTTTTTTCATACTCCATTCCAAAAGAGAAGTTGGAGCTTTTTACAAGCTATGATGCTCTTACAAAGGTTTGTGGAAGAGCAACTGCCTCAAGTCTCCTGAGTGAGGATTTCCAACTTCTCCATAGATGCTTGTTAGGAAGTCAATTTCTGGCCTCGGTAAAGAAAGGGTTATTTTTGAGTTTTGTTATTATTATACCTTACTATAAGGGTTTTGTTTATCCTTTGAGACTGCGCAGAGTTGACAAAAACCTGGTCTTGAACCCATGCCAAGCTAAGTATTTACATTGAATTTGAGTCCCAAGTTGCCCGGCGCCTTACCTTGAACGAGTAGTCCAGTCTTGCGTCGGGGTCATCGCAGGAGACGATCGAGATGAACTGCTCCGCTCTATCCCACTTCTGGTTGGGGCAGTTCCTGCCAATGTCACTGATCTCCGTGTACCAGTCCTTCAAGGTCGAATGTTGCTGACCCGAACTGAGACCGAAGATGCCCAACAAAGAAACGGTCAAGAAGCGCATATTGACATGCACTCGAAGGCCTCTTTCTTTGCTCTCTCGTCTTCCTGACACATGAACTGCACTGCGCTCACCCGCACTCGTGCAGCCAAGAGGAAGAGACCGGCACTTACGGGGCGTCGATGCAGACCTTCCTTGCGCTCGAGACGTTGTACTAAGCACTTTTTCTTATCCATGGAGAGCACTGGAGTACAGACTGCGGTACCTGTACAGGCACGAGCTTGCCACAGTGGGCAGTACATAATCCACTTGCCGGTCCTGGAGTCGGTGCCCAAAGTCGAACATTGGAGAAACTTTGTCCCCCAAACCATGCCAGCTTATTCCTCATGACTGTGAACGTTGCTAGAGCACATTAGATGCATCAGGCCAGGTAAATAATATTACATTTCGGAATTTGCATCTTAGGTGAGTGACCAAGTAGACAAGATGTCGTCAACTAATAGAGAGACTTGAAAACATTGACCTGATGTTATGTGTCCCTTCATGCATGCTTTAACGTGAACAAAGTGCACGTGCAGACGTGGAGTCGAGGTGCCACACGACGAAAACAATGATGATTCCTTATATCTCTGTTAAAAGAACACATGTTTTAAATGACCGAGCCTAAACAGAATGTGTTTTTGTGCTATTAACAAAGATGTTGGGAAATACAAATCAGTCGTTTGATATTGTAACCCCCCTCCCCGCATCACCCAGCATTGCCTTGGGCTCTCCTCTCCTACCAGAAGCTGTTGTCGACGCGGCCTAGAGCAACTCTGACGGCGGAAACGTGTCCAATTGCGAGTACGGGGAGAACATGAAATGCACCAAAGGTTTCCCCCTCGCACTCGGCCGTGCACTTGGCGTTGTGGCCGTCGCGGTCATCGCCATCGTCGTCATCACTGCTGCGAAAGAAAGGTCAATGGCCAAGACCATGGTGAAGCTCACTCCAGTGTCTACAGGGAGTCCATATCCAGTAGTTGAATTTGCCGGCGTCGTAAACAGGGTTGCACTCAGGCAACTGCGGTTTGCTTGGGTTCGTTCAATGGTAAAATTGATCACCATTCTGATATTATCCAACAAGTTTTTGTTACTGAAAGCGGTCGATTTTCGATGGAATTTAACTACTCTCAAAAGTATGAACAAAGTGTAATAGATCGGCGGTCATACGAGTCCAAGCAGACCGAAACTGGGCAAAGGAAGCCCCCTCCACAAGGTGAGTGAAGTGAAAATCACTCCCCGACTCCTCATGAACAATCTGTACTGGAAGCAACCTGTATTTTGGCTGGACCTGTAACATGGACTGCCATTTTGACTCCGTTCGTTGTCTACCCGCACTGTCATGTGCATGTGCTGCACAGCACAGCGGAGCCTCGGGGTACGTACAGCACAGAGATCGATGGTGGTTGCAACCTCGTCGCACCCTTGAGTGAATATGAGCAACTGAAGCAGAACAGTGCAGTGACATCTAGAATACGAAGACTCTACCTATGATATTCTGGTAACACCGTTACGTGGCGCTAAACGGCGTTGCGCGAACCATCCGCACTGCAGCTAATGCCTAAAGAATATATATACCTGGGGCAAAAAAGCTCCGCAGGGCCCTCCCCGGACTCCAGGAGCATGCAGTACATCATGCACAGTATTGTGTTGTGCGCACTGCGCGTACTTGAAACAAGGGACGTGATGCACTGTATGGAGTGAACTCCCCAGTGAGCTGTTTAGCACACTAGAGGGGCGACTGCAGTAGTTGCTTCGTGGGACAGAGATGACGCTCTGGTTGGCCCCAGAAGATCTAAGGTGGCAGAACGAGGACTCTAGAGTAAAGCAACTTGCCACCATCCTGTTCACCTTTGCCTCTGGTTTGTTTTGCCCACTTAAATCTTCTGGCCCAAGCAAAGCGTGATTTGTGTCCCCCAGAGAAACTACTCGAGTCGCCCCTCTAGTCTGGTGTAACACCTCACTGGGACATCCCCTTTCTGCTTTGTATGGACACATTGGACTGAAGGGCCGACTTGGCAAGGCTGCATCGTGCAAACTTTGGTCACGGCAGCTCTTGTCCCACAACAAGAGGGTGCTGGAATCTTGCTTCCTCCAGCAAAGCAAAGTCGATGTCTCAAATGCCGACATTGTCAAGGGCTTATTGCACTACTAGTATTTTCTTTGACACCCTGTAGAGGGACACGGGGACCCCAGCTCTCTGTGGACAACATGTCCACTCCACCCATAAATCATCTCCCTCTCAAGGACAGACAGGGTGCTAAAGAGGCAATCACCATTGCCTGAGGTACAGATGGGGCAATTCATGAATTCGCGAGAGTCGACCTGTAAACGCTTCAACAGCCTTAGAAAAAAGGGGAGTTGACTCAGAGTTAATTCCTACATGACTTGTAAGTCCTCAAAGAATCACAATTCGTTTAAGAGTCACAATCGATTCCTGTGGTGCTTGAGAGGTGAAAGGGAAAGTCTCTCGGGGATCTGCGGACAACTTCGCAGTGTCCATGCCTTAAGACAGTTTGAACTTTCCTCCTTGAATTGCAGTTCTTTTAAGAGCTGACACTTAATTTCGGTCTTTTTCCCGAGAAACGGGCAAAACTCGGTCGACTCTGACCTCTTTGCATCAACGTACCTCTTGCCCGCGATTAGAGACAGGTGATCGGGGCTGTGTGCGTGGCAATTCAACGTAGAAAAGCTTTGCTGAGTAAACTTCCAGCGCATCACACATATTCAGTGGTGAAATAGCTAGAAATATCTGCCTGAAAAAATGAGGGTGCACAACGTTGCGGTGAATTTTCACACAGGTAGCTGACCTCCTTTGCTAGTTACACTGGAGGAGCAGGCAAGAATATTTCTTTTCTCTTTTTGCAGTTCCACTGTTTTTCATCTTTGTCCGCTGGCATAGAAAAGAGGCCTTTTACTGTTACATCAAAGGCAGACACTTCTGTCTGAGCCACAGGTGTCGCATCTGGACGTATCTCGGATGTGGACATGGTCATTTTTCGGGCTCCCTCAAAGAGAGACGAAGCCAAAAGACTAGAACACCCGACGAGACCGACCTGACTTGACGACAAGAACATGGTTGAAAATTGCACACCTGAACTGAACAATGCAGGTAGAAAGGGTGAAAAAAGGCGGCATTTTTCCCCTGGCATATGGAAAGGTTAAATCTATCTCTGTCTCAAATTTGATTTAGCGTTTAAATTGAAACTGTCTGAATATTTTGACTCTAGCACGATGTATACAGTATGTATCTCTCTCAATACGGACAATTTGGACTAGAAAGCATCATCTCAGTCCGGCGTCGCAGCCAGCTTGACGCTCGTCCTCAAGAGGATGCGCAGGTAACCAAAGGGTGAGCGCGCACTAGCGTAGGATTAAACGAATTAAACGATAGTAGAGTGTGACGCTCTCGCCTTTCCAAGCTTTAGTGGTTCTACAATATAGATGGAGACGACCCAGAATGCTGGACTGTCTCGAGGACTAGATCACTCATTTGGTAGAACGTGTGCAGCTCGAAGGAGATCTTTGAGGATGACGACAGCCTCTCCTGAACGACCTCCAGCTGCAGTCGCCCTAGCATGCAGAGGCCTTCCCACTAACTCCCTCTGCATTCTTAGTGAGAGTACGGGGACGACGCGACCCGGTCGTGCATGCGCGCTTGTTTGGTCTGTGATCACTGGTGTCACTTCCCTCGGGAGGCCTCAAGAGAATTTACGGGAGGACTAGGTTGATATTTCAGTGATCAACATCCCCCTACATCGTAGCAGGCCTTGTTTGACACCAATTCGGGAGTATCACCAGAATGACCAGCCTCATGGCGCTTGATGTCTGTTGAAGCAAAAGCATTTATAGGCCTAGTTAGGTTAGATATGAAAGTAAAATCAAACCATGATCGCTGATGCGTGGAATACCGAGAAATGAGCGCTCGAGACAAGCTTTCGCTGAGGTCTCACCACCCTTGAGTCCTTCAGAAGTTGGGGACTATGAAGTCCTCAGAGGGACTGACAACTGTAGTTTCTATGTCTTACGACTCAGGCGAAACATAAACTCGATTAGAAAGACTGATGAGCGTAAAAACTCTTCAAGCCCTAGAGATGAGTCACATGGTCGGGGTCGGCCTAGGCGATGACCCACAACTGTTACTGCCAGTCTGACCATCACCAAGGCTAGTAGAAATCTTGACCCATTACTGCCCGACTTTTCACTGCTTACACATAAGAGCCAGCGCGCATTTCCTCCCAGATTTGTCAAGTCACCACCGAAGTTCCGAATACGCTTTCTCGGACCTGTCAAGCTTTGTGACTGACATCACGAGCAACGCTCAAGAAGGATTGCACATTGTCATCCAGGATTTCTGCGTCCCGAATAAAAAGGGAGAGCTGATGCCCGAGAAAGAATTATTCCATAGGCCCTTTCACTTGTTCGCCAAGGCCAACCAGAGGTGGTGCGTCGCCCTTGAAGATGCACTTCATCTCTTTGATGTCGTACTTGAACGACAAGATCGCTGCCCATATGTGACGCTGTTGGGACAACGATCTTGTCATAAGGCAACTAAGGAGATTGGAGCGCTACGGAGAGGGCTTCTACTCTGAAAAACAAACGCCGCGTGAGGAAATGCTACATCGCCTTCAAGTACATCGAGGAGATGAAGAGTATCTTCAAGGGCGACGCGCCACCCAGGACGACTGCAGGCCACTTCGGCTCCGGGTCAGTCGTGGCCCTAGGAAAGGACGTTCTGTGGCCGTGCAGCGAGGGGCAGCGAATTTTCGAGGCAACGATCCTTCTGAAGGGGACAAATTCAATCGACCTGGGACAACCTGAGGTCGCCCCTCGACGGCTGGGAATCGTTCATTCCGCAGCTCCCGCCACTGCCTCCTCTTCCGCCGGTTTCACAAAAGTGTCGAAGACAGTCCTCGCTGAGGGGGATCAACCCGGCAAAGTTCCCCTTCCGCTATGGGCGACCCCAGTCAGCCTGGAGGATTCCTGGCCATTGGAGTTGGTACTCAAAGGGTCACTGAGTAGGCCGATCGCCGAGGGCCTGGTCGGACTTCGGGAAACTCCGAACAACTTGGCAACTGGGATTCGGATAATTGTGAGGATATCAAAATCTAAGGCTTTGGACACGTCAAATCGGAAAATGAGGTGCACCTTTACGACCGTGTAATTATAATTAGCAATGTAGACGGTGACTACGAATACCCTCCGCAATTTCTTGCGACCACGTCTGGTTGACTAGGCAGATGCCAAATGCGCGTGAAAGAAAACAGATTTTAATTATGGTCTGGTGACAGCCGTAATGAAGCTTTTGTAAGTTGCTAATCAAAAGAAATCAGTTCCCCATCCGATTGATTGCGTCCTCTTCCTTCAATTTGCTGAGGCTGTTGCTGATGAGGAAGAAGTGCTCCTTGTTCAAAAGGGGGGCCCTGTGGCTGTTGTTGTTGCTGTTGAGGAATCTGTGAAGGATATGATGGATGGATAGGCGCATTGGGCATGATGGGAGGGAGGGCTCCCCCTATTCCTTGCATATTAAAGGCTCCATCAGACATAGGATGCTGATTGGGATCTGGCACACTGGCCATTGGGGGCTGCTGTTGCTGCATCATGATACCAGCAGGAGCACCGGGTGGTGGTTGGTAAGCTTGCTGCGGAGAAGACACTGCCCCAGCAGCAGGAGCAGAGATGCTGGAGTCGTCCGGATAGATGGACTGGGGCGGGGGTGCCGGTGCTGCCGGCGCTGCCGGGGCTGCCGGTGCTCCCGGTTGTGAAGCAGTCACTTGATATCCACCTTGCAGAGGCGGCTGTCCGTATGGTGGCATTGAGTATACTGGATACATTCCGGGGGAGCTGTTGGGAACCATGGAAGCCATTCCATGGTGCTGTTGTTGCATCAAATATTGCTGCTTGGCTTGCTCCTGTCTCATTAGGAGCTCTCTTTCTTGCTCTTGCATGCGCTGCAAGGCCAGCTGACGCTGGTACTGCAAGTACTCCTGTTTCTTCTTACGCATCACCTCCAACTTCTCTTGCATCTGGATCTGTTTCTGCCGCTCAGCCTCTTCAGCCTCTCGCCTCTTGCGCTCATGCTCCTCCTCACGCAATGCTTCCAAGGCAGCTCTGGCATCTTTCACCTGGGAGTCAGGAGTGACAAAAGTTAAGAAAAAAAAGGAAGGCACGAGCAATTGCATAGTCCCCCTTACCTGTGTGAGCTTATCCTGCAGACCTTCGAAATAGACCCTCTTGTCTTCTTGATTTTGAATGTGCTTGAGCAGCTGGGAGTGCATGGCCATGGTGTTCATGAAAAGTGTCTGTACTGAGGTGTCATTAGCGATGCTCCGACCCCTACTTGAGTTAGACTTCATTCTGTTGACGAAGATTTCCACTTGGGTCTTCAGAGTTGTGACAAATTCATCCAAATCTGCATCCTCAGCTTTGGGGATCCCAAAGCGATCAGTGTTGGAGGCTACTGGCATGGTGGAAGAAATGGGTAGGAAATCACTGGATGTTGGTGTGGCCTTAGTCTGACTGCTGTCAACTTTTTCAGCCTTCTGTTGTAGTTGCTGCTGTTTCTCTTTCTCCTTCTGCTCCCAGTATTCACGATTTAAATATCGCATAAGCTCAGGGCTGATATCTTCTTCTTTAATTGCCTACGGGTGATTGTAACTATTAGTTTAAGACTCCTAGATAACTTCGCCCTTGATCTTCTCACCTTTGCAGTATTTTCCTCTTGGACGTGAGACTCCCTAGACGCTGATGGTCCTCCCGTCTTTGGCCTGCGCTTCTCTTGCTCTTCAGCTTCGGATCTAGACAAAGCCAATGCTAATTGCAGTTCCTCCTCCTCCTTGATTTCGTCCTCAGTCTTGCCGTTCCTCGCAGGCGGAGCTTGGCTCTGAGCAAGAGACAAAAATGGGGTTACGCACGTACAGACCGTCGGGGTTAACACGTTTATGACTCACAGTGAAGTCACACGACGACTTGGTGTAAGATCCAACTAACAGCAGGAATGCTGCTGAACTGCTGAGCACAGCTACCGCTCAGCTGAACCTAACCTTGACAGAAGCTTAGCACAAAGCAGCGAAGACTGTGACGCCATCTGTTGGTTGCCAGCTTGGAGCTTTTTCGTCCTCTCCTACCTACTGCGTGCCTACGTCATACTGCTCTGTCGACTATAAAAAAGGAACTGGAGAAAGAGACAAAGACCTTTCTGAGGAGCTTTTCGTTCACCCAGGTCGTGACCCAAGGCCATAAGAGTATACCAGTCACTCTCCCAATTGGTTTTTGTGTCTATCCAACAAAAGCGCAAAAAGTAAATGCTTACCTGCTGGGCCAAAGACGACGCCAAGTACTCCGCCGGCAGATCGCTCTCCATCTTGGACGAGGGCTTCTTCGTCTTCAATGGAGAATTACTCGCAGAGGACCTCTGCGAGTCCTTCGGGCCGTACTCTTCGTAACAGGAGTCGCACACACGTACCTAAGTACACCGAGAGATAACCGAGATAACCTTTATCTAGAACACGTGATTCATACGAACCTCCTTCTCTATGCCGAACTTTGGGAGGAGACACGACTTGGACGAGCACTTTCCACAGAAGACCTGTCCGCACGCCCTGCAGTGATGCTGCCTGGTCATCATGCCAAATTGTGCCCGGCAGCGGTGGCAAACCTCTCCCTCGGCCCACTCGGGGGCAACGTCTGCCTCAAACATGGCCTCGGCCTCGCGGAGAGGAGGAAATGCCCAACCCTCAGCTTTCATCAAAGTCAGGGTATCCTGCAAAGAGTTCACGACAGAAATATGACCCCTGAACGAACGAGGACTTCGATAACCTACTCTTATGGATCCTGAGGGCTCTTTCTGACAACTAAGGGACTGTTCTGTTTTTTTTTCCTTTTGGGGCTTCCTTCTCTTCTTAGTTCGATCGGGAGGGAACAGGAATCCATGAACACACCTTACCGTGTGTATGGAGCACAGTGCAAAGAGGAGGACGTGAAATAAGGGTTCGACTGCAACTTGCGAGGTACACAGACCTGCTCCATAAGCCGCATTCAGGTCACGCAAATCGACAGTGCGGTTTCTGTTGCTCACCTTGCTTATGCCAATGATGATGCTTAGAAGTTCTTACCGTGACGATCCCGTACTTCTGCGAATTCCGAAAGGCCATGCCCCAGTTCTGGATCATCTCCAGGACCTTTTTCTTGACGCTCTCGTCAGTGGAGCTCTTGACCAGGCTCCGCAGCTCCTCCATAAACGCCTTCGTCGCCACCTCTTGGTGAACGAGGGAGCCACAATTTTTCACGCAGGACTCCATCACCTGTCAGGAGAACGTCAAGATTCCATTTAGACACGAGTACTCTGACTCTCTTCTTTTGCTACGCACCTGCAGGGCATAGAGAGCGACGTGCGGATTGTCATGGTAGAACTTCTTCTTGATGGCCGATACGGCGTACTTGGGTTGGACCTCGCCGCCGCGGATCAGGTCACTCAGAGAGAGCGTCGACTGCCAGTCTGGCTCCAGCAATAGCGGGGACGTCGCTTTCTCCAACAAGCGGTCGAATGTGGATGTCGTGGACCGAAACATTGTGGACGGGACGGAAGTAAGAGGCTGACCGGTAGGTCGGAGGATCCCGAGAACGTCAAAGGAGGCGTCTTTAGAGTTTCACGAAAAGTTTCGGAAGAGAAGAGAACAGCGGACCGGACTGAACCACTTCCTTGTCACTCCTTCCTCAGAGTCGGAGGGATGTGTCCGAGCCTGGCTCAACCCTTAAAGGCCCGATTCCAGCCGGGCCGGACTCGACTTTCTTGGCTCAAGCCAGGTGTTTCCACATACGCATACGCCGATGACCGAGCTCGGGTGCGGGTTCGACCCGGCTCGAGCTGTCTAGAAGCGGCCCTCGTTCACCTCTACTTCCTGCCTTCCTCTGCTCATTCCGGGAGTCTCGGTGCTGCACAGCACTGGGGCCGGCAGCTGCACGGCTTCAACCTTCAGCCTCACTGTCATCGTTGGCATGGCTTGCCTGACGTTGCAGGCTACAGCTCATGCAGTCTCGCCCGCTGCTGCACAGTGCCGACTGCTGACGCGCTGACCACCGCCTCTGGGCCGCCGGAGTGCGAGGGGGTGCCGCTGGAGTTCAGCGGGCACAATGGGCTCAGGGGCTCATTGGGCGGCCGGACAAAGTTGCGACTCAAATACCGATCGAAGCAGGTGGCGGAGGAGGAGTCCTTCAAGCCGAAGTCGGACACGTTGACCAACTAAACCGTCGTCGGGAGCCCCAACTGCAAGCAAATGAGACGTGCATGGGCAAATGCTGTGCCCAGTCAATAAAGAATGCCGCGCTTTCGCGGCTCGTAGACGCGGTCCATCAGGACCACGACTGGCAAGCAGCGGGGTCGAATGTGTCATACCTATCATGATGCATAATAGATGGGACAATAAAAGTGTAGTAAATGCGTTCTTTGACTCTCTTGGGTCATCTGGAGCTGTTTTGTGCGGTCGTCATGACAAAGGTGAAAATGAAAATGTTCCACACCTGGCTCTGGCCTTCCTTGGCTTGGCAATTGTGAGCAAAATAGCGATGCATCAATGGGCCTTCCATTAAGTGTATAGGACTGACGGAGTCACAGTCACTGGGCGCTAAAGAACGTGTTGAGGTTGCTGAGCGGAACTCCCGCTCTCAACCTGCACTGCCGCAATGACGCGGACATCTACGGCTACGGCTACAACAGACGGGCATCAGCTGAAGCTGCCCAAGATGCTATCGAGCTGAGACTGAGTGAGTATCGACTGGCTATCGAGTACTGACAGGCGAATCGTTGATGAGTCGACCCAAAATGTTGCCGCCGCACCTCCTGGTCTTTCGGTTGGGGATCCGGGAGAGCTGAAGCTGGAATGGACCTCCGTGTGTGATCGAGCCGCCGTCTCGACTCATCGTTTCCTCGGGGCCAGTCGCGAACATGGCGAGTTTGCCTATCAGCGCTGTTGAGGGTTGTGTCAATGTTTTTTTCATTTTTCCCGTTTTAGACGTCCTTCAACGGGTTAGACGTCAACGTTTCCAAGGTCGAAAAAGACCTGGATGGCAGATTCGGGTGCCAGCAGTGCGGTAAGAGCTTCGCCAGCAGAGAAGGTCTCAAGGTGCACATCAACGGCGTTCATCTCAACGTGAAGCCGTTTAAGTGCCAGCAATGCTCCTTTAGGTGAGGGAAGATCGGTTCGGCTGATCCGAACAAAATCATAATTGAATATCTTCTGCCCCAGGGGCGCCACCTCCGCCAACATCAAGCGTCACTGGATCAGCGTGCACCAGTCTGCCAGAGAGCATCGATGCGAGCTTTGTGAGAAGACGTTCAGTCTCTTTCAAGGACTCAAGCGTCACGTCGAATCGGTGCACGAGAAGCTGGACAAGTACAAGTGCGGAGAATGCGAAAAGTCGTTCACGCTGCCTTACTCGCTCAAGCGACACTTGGTGTCGGTGCACAGGCAAGGCGACAAGCAGTTTCCGTGCGATGTTTGCGGCAAGGGTTTCAGCTTGCGGGACGCCCTCAAGCGTCATCGCGAGCGCGTCCACTGCACCACCAAGCAGAGCAGTAGCGCGAGTAACGCGGTGAGAAGAAATCGGACGGACCACGTGCCTCCTGCAGTGAAAGTGGACCAATCATCTCCGCAATCTGTACAGATACAGCCGCAACAGCACTTTGTCTACGGAAACGTGTCTACCTCCAGGCCCGTGTTCCCCACGACAAGCGACCTGAGGCCTCTGATGGGGCTGGCCGCTGCTGCGGCCACTAATCCACGCTTTGAGTTCAAGCCTCCGATCGCAACGACAATGATGCCGGCGCCTCATGCAGCACTTATTAACCAAATCAGACAGCCTATCTGGCCCTCGTGAATAGACGCCTTTCAAATACATTCTTCCTGTGCAACAATTATTGTCTGCTTCATCAAGGCCTGGGCGTAATCCCTGATCCAGCACCTGGGATTCACGATAGCTTTCGCGCTTGATGGAGCGGAGGAAAAGCTACCTACCTCTTCTGGCGTCTCAAAAGCACGTCTATTAAAAACATTGACATTTAAAGGCTCTCTTGCTGAAAGGACCAGTCTCAGCGTCTCATCTGTCATATTAGAATACGAGTCTCTTAGCCAACCCACTCTCTGTCACACCATCTCTCTTTCTCTTCGTGCCGGGACGAGCTCTGTCGCTTCCACCATCATCCCGAAGGCCAACTGGAAGAGGTAACTGGCTGCCTTGACTTGGGTACGGTCGATTCGAGAAGTACTCAGACTGCAGGGCCTGCTGCGACGTCCATCGCTTGTTCGGGTCAAACGCCAGGAGTCTCTCTAAGAGCTGAATGAGATCGGGTCCAGCGGCAATAAAGATATCTTGCAACGGAGTCCCTGGATAAGATCTGAAGGCCACGTAGTCGGGGAGCTTCATGTGTCCTGGCCACGTATGCTCTGTGGGAGTTCCCAGTGCTTGAAAGATTTTGGCCAACTGATCCAAGTCGGTCTCGCCGGCCAAGAAAGGAACTCGCAGCAATAACTCGGCCAGGATGCAGCCCACTGCCCAAATGTCAACGCCTAGGAGAAAAGTAGTGGAGTACAGCATAGCAGCAGTTGTATAGGGTGGCCACAACACTTGATACCAAATATTAAAGGGTTCTCAGTCATTTCCACAAAACTCTAGGTCTAGTAACATTTGTGATAGTTTCAGTTTTGCATGGAAAAAAAATGAATGAACCACGAGAACCTCCCAAAGACCTCTTGAACCTTGGGCACTTCGATGAGAGGAACACTCGACACGAAGGCACAAAAGTCAAGCTTATTACAAATATCATTCGAGCATCTTTAAGAAAATGTAGAAAAAATGAAAAAAACCAGGATTGGCGGCCACACCTCTCACTTCACGGATCCACCCCACTTACCTACACCGTATTTTCTGGCACCGAAGAGCAGTTCCGGAGCTCGGTACCATCTAGTGACCACCAAGTGCGTGTCTATCCGATTAGGTGAGCCGAAGAACTTGGCCAAGCCGAAGTCGCCAATCTTCAGGACGCCAGATCTGCTCACCAACAAATTGTTCGGCTTGAGATCGCGGTGCAGAATCCACCGATCGTGCAGGTACTCGAGTCCCAGAAGCGTCTGCAGCACGTACGCTTTAATGTTGGCAGGCGAGAGAATCAACGAGGTGTCCTTAATGATGACCTCCAAGTCTGTGTCCATGAAGTCCATGACGAGTGACACGTTGGACTTGTGACCAAACACATCTCGCAACCCGATGAGGTTGGGGTGATTTAGCTCCTGCAGAAGCTTTATTTCCCGCAGGGCCGTGCGGTTGATTCCGTCCTTGGCCTCTGCGCGGGAGCCAAGCTTGATCTTCTTGATGGCGACCACCTCGTTCTCAAGGTCTTCGGCACTAAGGTCTCGCGCCTTGAACACGGTGGCGAATTGGCCCTCTCCCAGGAAGGAGACCTTCTCGTAGCGTCGCAACTTGTCCTCGGTGCTCATGGCGACTGACACAAAGTGAGGAAGATTATTCCTCTTTCCACCACGCCAGGCTAAGCAGAACCGAAACAAATAACAAAAGGCCTGATCATCCGGGGAGCGCCTAAGTTACCGAGTCCCTCTCTCAGCTGACATCAGCTGACATCAGCTGACATCAGCAAAACACTTCAGTAAGCAAACTCATCGTTGCTATCAAGAGATGAGAGGGAAGGAGATGCATAAGCGGCTACGCGGCAGGCCGTGCTGGACGGCGCTTCGAGCAACCGCTGTGCTAAAGTCCTATGGTCCTTTCAAATTATCTGAGACCTACTGTTACTCTGATTTAAAATCGCCAACTTTGTGTCACGCAACCTCTCGCTCTTGTACCTTTCATACCAGCAAAGTTTTTCTGTGATTCTTCAATATTGTGCTTATGGCGATGAAGAGAAAATAGAAAATGGGACTGGACGATGAACTACAGGTGAGAATCACAGAAGAACCTTGCTGCAGAGTTAAGAAGAAACTGGCAACCGACCAGACCAGCTTCTACTCTTTTTGAAAGCAGTTTGAAGCGGCTGCTTTCAAAGACTGAGCTGACACATAAAAGTTCCTTTTGAAAAGTGAAATCTTCGACTGATTTGGTGCAAGGACTCTACAGGCTGCTGCAGTTACTATTGGTGCCGCAGAGCATGTCTTGTTAACGCTGGAAACAGCTGACGTAGCACACGTCCATAGCAATCTGATTCTTGTGCACAAAATTGTTCTAACAATCTATCGTAATTGGTTGTCATACTGATGTGTAGGAAGTATTAGAAATGACACGATATTTCACTGGTAGGATGAGCCAACTTCCCCGCAACAACAATTTAACAAAACAGCAATTTTCGCATGTACATATCGTGAACATTTGACTCAAGTTAGGACGGAGGCATAGGTACTCAGTGCATACTGTAGTGCCAACTAACGTGCAACGCTTAAAAATGACGGTGTATGAAGAAGGCTCATTCATCTCTTTATGCAATTTCACAGAAGCCATACTTTTGTCAAGTTCTATATGCATGTACTTCATTAAAGTATAATTGTTCTGGCATCACAACTTTTTTCACAGATTTTCACAGACCTTTACAGCGATTCTCTTGCATACAGTGCCTAACAGTTGACATTTACAGAGTAACGATACCAAACTTTGAAATATACAAAATTATGCAAAAAAAGTCCGGTACACACAAAAAAGTCAAGCTAAATAAGGCTGCATCTGGTCTTCTTGTCGCCCTTGGCGCTGCCAGGAACACTTCTTTTGTTGATTTGACAGACCAAGTCAAAAAATAGCTGCAAGAAATAAGACTATTGTCAAAACTTTCACTGTCCCTCATGTGTCCTTCATATTGTAGCTGCACTTAGTGTTGCGTCAGCTTACCTCCACTGTAGTGTAGACATGCATCCGTTGAACAGGAAAGTCAGGATATGTTTGCATATTATGTACTTCTTGGTATACCGTAAAAAGGGCACATAAGTCTATGAAAACATCAGGTGGGTCAATGTGACATATAGCTACAGTGTATGCATAAAAAGTCGACAGGAAAAGCTGTGCAAGGAGAAAAATTGAAAGCGCTGGGGAAAGCAATTTCTTTTCTCTTCTTCCTCTTCTTCTCTAGAGAATTCGACACCTTGACCTCCTCTTCTTCTTGGGCTTCTTGGCGGGGGCTCTCTTGTTGATCTGTCTGACCAAGTCAAAGAAGATCTGCATGGGAAGTAGAAAGAAAGGAAGGATGCAAACACAAAAGCAGGCGTCACTTGTCAAAAACAATCAAGCAATGTGGCAAGACACTTGTATGGATGCCACCAAAAAAACAGACCAGGTTGCAACATAGTTGGGACGAACAAACAAAACCACACTTGTCGATCACAGACAGAACAGTTAATGAATCTTCACTCACGTCATTGACGCCGATCTTTGCCTTTGCAGACGTTTCCATGAAGGAGCAGTTGTTGAAGTGTCTGGCCAAGTTGAGGCCCTGGTCCTTACCAACCACGCGCTCCTCCTCTAAGTCACACTTGTTGCCCACGAGCACCATGGGAACATCCTCGGTGTCCTGCAAGATGGCACACGATAAAGTTAGAAAGGATGCCTTACAATTAAGTATTTGGTGAGGTGTAGGAACATTACAAAGAACAGGTGTGGCATACCTTGACTCGGAGGATTTGATCCCTGAGGTCCTGCAGGTCGTTGAAGGTCGACTGGGCTGTGATGGAATATACCAACACGAATCCCTGGCCGTTTTTCATGTAAAGGTCACGCATAGCAGTAAATTGTTCCTGGAAGAAATGCAATGCTTGCCAATGCCCAATGCTACCGCTTGTTGTTTGTTTTCAGCCTTACCGTGCCAGCAGTGTCCAGGATCTCGAGCATGCACTGAGCGCCATCCACTTCCACTTGCTTACGATAAGAGTCCTCGATCGTAGGATCGTACTTTTCCACAAAGATACCCTGGAGAGGATGAAAATGACCATGAAACTACGAACATGTGGACACAGCACTTTATACAGGGTGTGGCAGGAGTGGCTTCCACCATGTAGGGCTTAGTTCTTGATGACGTTGCACCCGGTAACATATAAAATGACTCACATGTTCCTGCTGAACCTCGAAGGTGAAGTTGGCAAACAAGTTTGGTCGAATTTCTTTGTCAATTCCGCTCTAAACTCCATCAAAGTTGAAGGTCTTCTCGACGTGGTGCCGGCTTCAGGGTAAGCTCGAACTGACACCCAACTCGACAAACTTGAACAGGGGAAAGGTGGTTGCCATGTGGCTTGCGGGCCGCAAGTTCAAGTCCAGCATCGCCAGTGCCATGGGCGTCACTGACGTGACAGTCCGCTCCATCATGGCGGATTACAACAGCAGGGGCACTGCCCAGGCAAAGTTCAGGTCGGGAAGGCCGTAAACGGTGACCACCCGGTGCAACACGTACGGGCTCATGAAGAAAGTACAGCGCAATCCCCGCTGCAACCAGTGCAAGACCACACGGGAATTGGGTATTTCGGAGTGCTCCGTCCGGCGCCTGGCCAAACTTGTCGGCCTAAAAAGTTACGTGCCACTTGTACGCCACGAGCGTCATCAGGGGCAGGACGTCTGGCGCAGAGAAAGGGCTGTCAGAACGTCAGAAAGGTTATTATTCTGTGGTAGGACGAAAAGCTTTATCTCGATGCTGCAGTCAACCGGAACAATGATCGCTTCGTCCTGTCTGTCTATGGCATTGACCCTACAACCTGATGAGTAGGAAAACTGGGGAGAAGACCAAGGTCTCAAGCCTTGAAGCGTGAGTGGTGAGGTTGGTGGTGGCGCACACCTCGAAGATCACGCAGCAGCTGTTGACCGAGTTCTTGGGGGCAGAGAGATCTTGGTCCAAAGAAATGTGGCTACCATCATCACCGGACACCAACCTGCTGGACTTCAGCTTCTGCTGGGTCCTGGCCGCTAAAATGTGCGAAAAGTCCAGCAAGAATAGGGAGGACCTGATCCTTAGATCCAGGACGCTGGCACAAGATTCTCCTCCCTATGTCATCGACACCTGCGCCGCCGCCTGGCACAGGCTGCAGAGAATCGTGAACGTGGACGGAAAGTAGAATTCGAGGGTCTGCTCTACTCCCACCCCAGCCAGGAGTGCGACTGTAACTTGACCCTGCACTGCATCATCAGTCCAATTTTGGTTCTTCTAGGTAGATGCATTTCGGCGAAAATGATAGTGTGCAAGTCTTGGTGCAGGGTTAGTGCACCAAATTTATGTATCTGGTCATAATGTGCAGCGAGAACTTTTGGTTGAAAAAATTAATAATGTTCCATAACGTTACTAATAAAAGATCTTCCCCAGCCTTCCCGCTGCCGCTGATCGATCTTGATCTGGCAAATCTACTTGGCGTTGCGCCGACCGGCGCACTTCATATCACTTCTTCATTTTCAATCAGCAAACTTTGGCACAGCCTGGTGAACACTGTCCGCCGGGATAGTCAAAGATGTATTACACAGTAAGACTAGCAGCAACTGAACGATACTTTGCCCAGGTGCAACTTCATAAGTCCACGCCGTTTGTACGATCATACTTGACCTCCCCCCCCCCCGCGTTTGTGCATGCGGAAGTCACTTCTGCCGCACCCCGTACATACTGCTGTTGGTCCTTACCTGAACGAATTGAACAGTAAGGGCAGACTTGCCCACTCCACCTGACCCCAATACCACAATTTTGTACTCTCTCATCGCTGCAGTGCCTGCCTTGGTCACAGAAGTCACAGCTGAAAAAGAGCACATCATGCATATTACAAAACAGTTTGTGCATATCACTTATCAATGATGAGAAATATCTGTCTGCATGCATCAACTTGTGAACTGGACAAGGTATGGCAAAAAGTCCTCTCCTCAAAAATGACCTCCAGCGTCAACACTATGTGGGGACACTTGTTCAGGGCGAACCTGCTGGAGGGTCAGCTGGTCATTGACCTGAGGCAATGACCCGGGCTCCTGCTGGAGAGCAAAGCTGAGGATGTGAGAATTAATGGTACGTCCTAGGGGAGCAGAACAATTCCTCTATCAAAATGTTGGGCGGTGACAAAGAATGCAGCAGCAGGTATAGTGCTGTCGATAAGTGCATCATCACAGGATTTGTGACAATCATGTGAAGTATCAACAAGGCGTTAGTGAAGTCAAAAAAAAGTCACCTCTGTGCTTCATGTACAAGAGAATGACTACTTCCCTACGTCATTTGTGTTAACTTTTCCTTTCTTTGACAAAAAAATGCGTGTGTCCTTTTGTCACAATAAGAAAGTTCTTGACAGTTGCCACTGAACCTTCTTATCTTTTGGCCTTCAGGAGTTCTGCTGCAATTGACTTGAGAAAAATATTTGCACATGCCTACTTTTTTCTCCTCCGCACCCACCAAAGTGACCTTTAAAAATAGAACTAGGCGTGGGAGAAATTGAAAAAAATATTGATGGCCGGGATATTTTCCAGCAGTTGTGAAAAAATGAAAAAATTGTCTGTTCCCTTCACTAACAATTTGTCAAACCATCGTGCTGAGTTCCTGAGGTGCGGGGGGGGGGAGAGTTGAGCTTCATACCAAAGTTTCCCTTGCTCACTGTTTATCCGCACCTCCCCCATGCAAAATTGGACACAAAGGTTTTCCTCCCTGTCTGCAGCCCCAAGCACATACGGAGATACTCAAGTTAAATCAATTATACTCAGAGAGACTTTTCTCTTCCATCGTCCAGTATTAACTTAGGTCCAATAAACAGTCTCTCTATCCATCTCCCTATATATCTACTGATCTATCTATCCATCTTTCTATCCTACTATCTATCCATCGAGAGGGAATCTTCAAGAATTTCCTTCCTTTGATTGGTTGATGGCACTCTGAAAGGTAGACGTCTCTCTCTGTTCCAATTGGGTCACCTTCTCTCGGCAATTTTTACCTGGCTCAGAGCCAGCTTATCAAAAGTGCATATTACTTACACAAAACCACATCGTTTCACTAGCACGTAATATGAACATGAGCATTCAATATCCTCCGCAGTACTGCAGCACTAATCATGTACGTACGTCTGGGCAAGCAGCACTTTGCACACGATTTTTGTATTGTGAATCTCGAGGGCATTGACAACCTGAGGGGTGGGTCCGAGGGTCGTCAAGGCCTCGAGAGCTTCAAAATACAAAAAGAGTGTGGATACGCTTTGCTCAAATGTACGTTTGTACTTCACCGTACACGTTTTTTTACTTCTACGGCCACAAAGTTCCTGCTATGCCTAGTGTATCTTATTGAAAAGTGAGACACAGCTCTGTAGCGGAAAGATGAGCGTCTCTTTGCCGGGTTGGAGATCATTGCCGGTCAAGTACACGCTGTAGAAAGAGACAAGCACACAGGCATTCATGTCATGGCTGGCACAGAAATATTCAACAGGTAACACGAGCACCTTAGATTAAGTGAAGACAGACAGACATGAAGTTGGTCGTGCACAGCCTTTGAAAAAGCCAAAGAGGCAAGTACTTCATGGTCCTTCCTCACCTTGTTCAGTAGAACCTCTGTTGTTGCCTGGCGTCTGGCGTGGGGCGTGGCGTCCTCGCACTGACTTTTCTTACGCGTAGGCTCTTTCTAACACTTTCGCTGGGCAGCGAGCAGGATCAGTCCTTGAAGAAAGTACCTGACGAGGATTTGTGCCCTTCTAAGAAGCGCTTGATAGCAAATATCATTCCTTGGAGAGATTACTCACTCCCTCGCTCGCTCACTCACTCACTCACTCACTCACTCGTCGGCTGTACCCGAACACCGCTGGAGCAGTCACCAGGCTATCTGCGTACTCAGTGTTTGCAGCTGCTGCGAGCTTTAGCGTCTACTTGGGGAGCGTGTACGCTGTACGGACGTTTTGAGATTAGTGATCCCAACGAGTCGGCTCGACTCGCTTCCACCAGGACTCCGCTCGCGAGCCCATTCGTTTAGTGATTTGAGGTGTAACATCCCTGCGCTTTCTCCACTGGATACAGCAGCCAAGTTGTAGCACCCGTAGCAGCCTACTTCTAAAATGTCAATAAAAATAACCACTAAACCTATTCAATTTTGCCCACTTGACTACAAGCAAAAAGTCCTGCTCAGACTAAACGTGGCCCGACTCGGTATCAGAAAAACTGATTGTCAGTTGTTGGCTCGGAATTCCTTGATCCGGTGCCGACTCGGACTAAAGGTCCCCATGACTCGGATCGACTCGGATCGTAAAAATCGACTTGTTGACATCACTATTTGAGATTCCGCGGCCGCTGCTGCTCCTGGCGCATTCTCAGTCACTCGGTCTCCTTGTGCTCCTGCCGACGACGTACTTGGGCGTACGTACCTTTGCCGCTTATCCGCTGGAGTGTCCGGCCTGCGGGCGAGCGGGCAGGTAATCCTGTGCTACGACTTCTGCTCTACGTGCGAAGGTGGCGAGGGATGGAGGGGACGACGGAGGAGGAGGTGCCTGTGCCTACTGGGACTAGAGAGGCTCATCGCCGACCCCTCCAGGTTCACACAAAACGACAGAATGTGAAAACAGGAGAGTTTTAGCCATCTGTGACACCGGCTGCAACTGCGCACCTATAGATAGGGGGAAGAAGACGACAAGGGTCGTGTTACTCTGGTACTCACACGGTCTGGTAGCGGCTTCTGCATCTGGCGAGACAAACGACCTATGGATGGAGGGATAGACGGAGGGCTGAGTCTTGTGCTGACGTCACTCACCCCGTGAGACTGACTCAGAGATTATGCTTAAAGATGTATAAAAGAACGGCCGGGGAGACTACTAATCACGTTAGAGTTCTTCACTAAAACACCACTGGGTGGCTACACCTGTATGCTCTTTCACCAACAGTTGAACAGAGGTCACCACGCAGGCTTCCTACTGCACCAAGAACAGGCTAGAGATGAACTCACCATCATGTCAATCATCAGCCAACAAGGAGATGCTCTACCACTATGCTAGCTGGACCAACGATGCACCCCAATCATAACTGGCATGACAGTTACATAGCATATCCTCAGCTAATCATGTGCGCGCTCTCTCGAAGCCACAATGTGGGCGCCGTCCAAGCTACGATGCGCATGAGCGAAACCAATGCCATGCAAAATAGAATTTCCCGTGGTACCTTTCTTCCACTGCTTAAGTTACACTCAACAACGCAGCTGACGATGTCATCTGAAAGATTAGAGAGTATTCTCCCCTTTGCTGTCGCGGCGAATCGACGGGACAGTCCCATAGAAAAGAGGGAAGAAGAACGCGCTTCATCTATACTCTCGCCCTTCGAACGTGTGACGCAAAGTCCACAGCTGAGTCAGCTGCCACTGGTGACCAGCGTGATCACTGATCAGTCTACATACGGTGTCCAGTGTCCAGTGGCCCGA
>JAAUXU010105269.1_pt1 | contig 26556 bp, 31 predicted proteins | sample 7278151 | NCBI WGS metagenome assembly JAAUXU01 (sample SAMN14350113, study PRJNA611818) | marine sediment metagenome | isolation source: surface marine sediment (1.8m) | place: French Polynesia: Moorea | collected 2018-08
ATGTCAGCTTGGGCCCATGTCAGCTTGGGCCCATGTCAGCTTGGGCCCATGTCAGCTTGGGCCCATGTCAGCTTGGGCCCATGTCAGCTTGGGCCCATGTCAGCTTGGGCCTACATTAACTTTGGCTCATATTGGCTTTGGCTCACATTAACTTTGGCTTACATAAGCTTTGCCTGACATAAGCTTTGGCTCATGTTAACCTTGGTTCACATTAGCTTTGGCTCACATTAGCTTTGGCTTACATTAGCCTCGGCTTACGTAAGCTTTGGCTCACGTTAGCTTTGGGCGGTGACTTATTTCAACTCCCTCGCTGCACAGCGTGATCTGTAGCTATTGCACTGGTGCACCGAGCGCAAAACGTCTCAACTTGTGACCGACTTTCGAGTGCACAAAGTACGCAGTACCATGATGGAGCAGCCTTGGAGACCTTAGTCACCCGCGCCCAGGAAAGCGAAGCGACGTCTGCCAAGCATGTCTTATTCTGGACAAATTACGAATGGGGTTCTACATAGACAGAGCTTCCCCCCCCCCTTCAACTTTCATAAGTTTTAGCGCCAGCGCTCTAGTTGAAAAGCCAATTAAGCACTCTTTTAGAAGTTTTTTCTCTAAACTTGCGCCTGCGTCAAGTACGTAAGTAAAACTTAGCTCACAAAAAAGGGAGAAAATATAAAATTTCTTGCTCGTGTTTCTACTGCGGCGTTTAAAGAAAGTTTTTTAGCTTCAATTCTGTCCTCCATTTTACTTTCCCTCCTTTCTTTTGAAAAAAAAATTCTTCAAGTCGATGATAAAAAGCAAGCAAAGATAGAGTGAAGCCTATCTATCCATCCATCTATCTTTCTATCCATCTATCTACGTACGTATCTATCCATCCATTGAAGGCCATTTTTGATCTCACAGCGAGTCAGTGGAAGAAGAAAGAAAAAACACCACAAGGGTGGGCATCTCCACATCATACCTTATGTAAAAGATATGTACACGTCATGTATGCATGCACGATCACTCAGGTAAGTGAGTACAGTACGTATGGACGATACTGACTCCGTATGATCGATATCACCAAATTCGATAAGTTGAGACCGGACGAAACCCACTCGAATGCTTCATTGGCAGCTTCATATTTAGTCAACGCGAGCCTTTTGTTCACGTTCCAAAGATGGATGATATGGGGGATTTTTTTTTCCAGCACTCCCGGAGGCCAAAGGTGCTGTCGAGACTTCAAGGACCCACTGACTGTTTGTACTTTCTTCATGATATCGCCCAAAATGGCGCGATGTCTCTACTGCACAGCCTCCTCCTACACTCCGCAGAGCTGAACGGTCCTACCGCAGGCGCCCGCGACCACCGGCGGTGCGGAGAAAGGTGTGGCCACGTCGGAAATGTCCCCCACCACAGCCGCCACTTTGTGCTCCAAGACCAGCAAGAGGCTCTTGTTCGCCAGCGCGTCAGAATTCTTTGGTCCTCTCGAGCTTTCACCACTCCACCAAATTTATTCCTTGCCCGTGAGTGTATTTGGCAGCCTGGTAATTTCTTTTGCCATTCCTTCTCCGATAAACCCCTCCAGTATTAGTTAGCCTCTTCACACGAGCAGATAAGAAAGAAATGAAGGGGAAAAAAAGAGATGCCTTCGATCTTCGTCTTCAGCCAGACTCTCAGCGAACTCCTGCTCAAGATTTTCGCCTAATTTTTTGGGCCGTGTTGTATGAAATGTTATTATGCCGAGCGACGTTTCGTTCTGCCACTTCGAGTGCAGTCGTCGCACGATAATTTATCATTTTTATAGCATATGAGTAGTACTTGTTTGCCACCTACTAATTTCGCAATCAATACCGCACATGCGCTCCCAGAATACAGAAGTGCCCTTGGCGGCTGCGTAGTACGACGCTTGGGTGCCACTGGGTGTCTTAAAGTGAAGCAACTTCTGAGACACATCTTTCACGGGGGTTTCGGGGAAGGAAAAAGCTCCAAAGTCATGTTTTGAGAGTTCTCTGCACGGTTTAAACAGAACGAAACACCCCACACTCATCCACATGTGATAATCATGAATGTACTACAGGTGATAAACATGTAGAGGCCTCACCGAGGCCTAAGTTGTTGATGTATTTGTTTTATAAAAATATGTTACAACGCTGACGTTTTGTTACCTCTCTTGACAAAGTTGACACCAAGATTTAAGTGTCTTTCCTGGATCAGATCAGCACTCACCCGTAGAAAAGCACTAGCATTCAGAGGTCCCACTGAGGCATAAATTATTCATGCTCTTAAAAAAATACATGCTACACCCTTGGTATTTCTTGCCTAACTTAACGACAGGGTTGACACTTGAGCGTTGCTCTCGATCATCCCGGGTCGGGCACCCAACTTGCGCAATTGCCCCTATGAACATACGAGTAACTTTAGCGGAAAAATGAGCAGTGATGTCGAACAATAGAAGAGTTTCGCGAATTTTTTTCCCCTCTTCCTCAATGGAATTTTTGCCCTTTTCCGACACCAATACTTCTTTTCTTTCGCCAGCTCCTTTTTTTCTCACGCACTCACGCATTGTTTATGTACTACTGCAAGTATATACGTTGTACAGTGCCCATACGAAGACGAAGGGGGGGGGGGTGAAGAGAACCCTAATGGGCCTAACTTGTGAGCAGCAGCAGCCACTTTGGCAGTCTCATTACTTTTTTCCCACACTCTCGTCTGAAAGAGGAGGAAGAGGCACAGAGAGAGAGAGAGAGCAGCTACTCGTTCAGACAACACCAGCGACCAAGTGCAAAACTGTGCGCAAAATTGTCTCTCTTCGCTGCGGCCCGATCGGCCTGAGCAGCACTGAGGTCAAATGTGCGGTGCACCCGCATCTCGTGGTCTGAGGACGGGGGGGGCGACCTTACTTTTTTGCGAGGGGTTTTGTTCTGGAGCCGATAAATGGCGAATTGGATTGCTCTTCGACTCCTAACGGCGGCTCCAGCAGATAGCATGATAAACACTGTCCAAGGCGGGCTAATGACTGGAGCGACTAAATGCGACTGCCTTTTTTTTGGGGGGGGAGGATAAAAGCTTGAATGTGTGCGCATTTCCTTCCTGTGCATTCGCAAACAAGTCGTGGAAGTCCGAGAGACCAGCAAAAATGTCACTGAGTCACCACGTCTCGTCGTGACCTTGAAGACTCAGCACCAAATGACTTGAACAATCACCCAAACTGTCGGGTCGAGAGACTGCTCACCCAGGCGTGGCCAGAAATGTGACATTTTTGCTGCGACACCCATTTATGTCTCAGGTCAATCATTCGGAATGTCGGGGCCGCACCCAGTACGGTGGCTACAGCGTCCGGGTCAATGCTTCTATCTCGTTGGCAGCTGTGGTCCTCTCGTTATCCATAACTGTGTACATATCTTTTGTGTGTACTGAACTTCTTGTGTGCGCGTGTTCGTCCGACCTGCTCGACTTGCCGACCTTGCTCCCCCTCGCGTCCTCGTGTGCACGAGCCTGACTCTACTATATTATTTGGCAGTGTCTCTTCTCTGCCGTTCGCAATCAGGAAGAGGGGGAAATTGCACAAGGAGGGGGGAAGAAAGGGGGATTTCAGCCATTTCCAACGAGCAATTAACCATACATGAAGGGGCGTATCAAAAGAAGGAGAAAGAGGCATTTTAAGAGGTCCCAAAGGAGACTTTGAGCACATTTTGATGTGCCATTTATAGGACTGCGCTCACCCTTTGCAGTAAGAAAAGGGATTCGCACACGTTGTTACCGCAGGGCAAGTAGGGGAAAACTTTCAATCTCAATTGATAGCACAACTTCGCGGCGTTTAATTCGGCCGATACCGTGAGTATGGTGAATGGAGCAGGCTGCGACGAGGCCTGGAGGAACTACTTTTCGCCAATAAATTCCGTCGCGTACACTTGGTGCTGTCGGCCCACGGCCCGGAGCGATTGTCGCGGGACACCGAGGGAGGGCAGGCGGTCGAGCGTCACCGTCATGTCGCTCTTGGCTGTCTGCTCCGCGTGGAGCGCCGACGTCGAGTTGACCGGGCACGCAGAGTGCGTCATCAAGTCCTACGAGGACGACCAGTGGGAAGACGGCGAGCGGACCACGCCAGACGCCACGGACGGCTCCGGGTAGGACAATCTCATCACCACCCACTGCCTCCTGTCCAACTGTCACCGCAGGCACGAGTACTCCTGCACAGTGACCACTGCGCACAGTTCCAGCCTGTGGCCAGATTGATTCGGGTGACGAAACCCAGCTCAGGTTTGTTTTGTTTCTGATGACTTATGTGTAGGGTCACAACATCAAGGAGAATTGGCTTCCTATTGAGTAGTTCTGGAAAGTTATTGAGCTTTTTGAGCAACCCAGGTCCAAAAGAAAACTAAAATCTACATCAGTCAGAAAAATGGCGGGCCCCTTAAAAAAAGAAAATTTTGAGTAGATTTTTGTTTCCTTAAGGAAAACTCACCTGCCTAGCCTCAAACAGCCTCAAAGTTGATTTTGGGTGTTGAGGCCACACCTTTTTGTGTTTGGGGATGAAGCTCAGTTATTTCTCGATGGAAATGGGCTTTCTATACCATTTTGGAAAGCCCTGAATCTCTACTGCTTATGATATGTTATAATGCACTCCAAAATTCTTGATCAGGATTATTTAGGAGCCCAGCCTCAACACCTGGTAAAACAACAATCTGTGGAAGGCCTCCAAGTGGCCTCTGAGGCCTGAGACAAAAAACTTATTTTGTAAATATTTGATATGGACAAAATTTTGCTAGAAAGGATTTTTTATTTTGTCCGTAAAAATTTTGACTGTGTTTAATAAATTTCCAGAAAAGGCTCAATAGCTTTCCAGAACTACTCAATAGGAGGCCAATTCTCCTTGACGTTATTACCCTAAGTATAAGCATTGAGAAACAAAAGGCACCTGAGGTGGGTGTTGTCACCCGAATCAATCTGGCCACAGGCTGGCCCTGTGTGCACATGTTACCGCTCAAGCGATATTTCCATCGGTTTCTTTGGTACTGCGTCCGCGGCACAGATGCTGGGAGAAAAGATCCTTGGGCGAAATACAGAAAACGTTGGCATGACGTCCATATGACGGATGGGAAGTCCCGATCTGACATAGGAACGTACACGGCCTCTGCCTCACTCACTCCTTCCCCCCACGGACCCCGGATATGCACAACATGCAGCTGCTTTCATTCATAAGGAGCCAATCAGACCCTGCATTATCACTCTATGCTCCACATCAGTGTGGGTAAATAGAAAAGAGGCTGTCCCCTCCATCACTCTGACTTGAACATATCTGTGCTGCCGAATGACGCATCGGTGTTGCAGTCATGTCGGGGGTGGTGGAAGGCGGACGATGATGCGCTCGATGACTCCCACAGCTCTGATAATGGCAGCCTCTGGATCGACCAGCTCTTCATTGACCACCCCTCTGTCCGACATCTGGAGCGTTGGTACAATTTCTCTTCGAACTTTCCCCCATCTCCACTTTCGGCAGTGAACGTATGTACGGAAAAAAACCAGAGAGAGCTGACAAAATTTTCCGCATCTCATTCCCCCGCCTGCTCTTTTTCCTTCCTGCTCGTCTCACGGGGAAAATAAGCCTGCTTGCTCGGCCCTCGTTTTTCCTCACTTCCACATACTGTATAAGTGTGTATATAGCGCCACAACTAAAAAGAGGGGTAGGCCCACGAAGGCCCCTTAGGGCTTTCCTCACTCCGTCCCATGCTTACTCTCGTGCTTACAAGAATGGGGAGGATGTGAAGAGAGACTCCTTGGCAAATATTGACCCTGCAAGCTCTTCTATGGGGGGGGGGAGGCGGAAGATATCTCTGGATGGGGGGAATGAACGGAAAAGCGTGAATTGGGATAGACAGGAAGTGACTGCGCTCTTCTCTGTGAGGGCAATCAAATGTATTGAGAGGTCAGTCATTACCCAGTAATAGCCGCATCTCGGGGTGAGCAGGCTGACTTCTCTCTGCCTCCACTGCGTACATCTGCAGGATCTCGCAGAAGTTATGCTCATTCGCACTGAAATTCATTCACAAACTCACAGCTGCTCAAGGTTTGCAGCAATCTCGTCGAACCAAAGGTCGTGTCGGAGATAGGATTCCCCAAGATGTCATCCGTGCTGTCCTCAGCAGTCTTTCTGACATTGTTCACGCCACACCCAAGGGACACATTAAAAATTAATGTTGCATTTGTGCTACGATTGTTTGCAACTATCAAAATTTTGCTCGGATGGGCAGCGCAGTTTGGTCGTGTGAATACATCTGTTTTCCGACGGGTACAAGGCCAAGGAAGTCATGGATTTACTGTGCTATCACGAACGCTCTCTCGAAAGCAGCTTCTGCTTAAAATCTCTGCAACCTTTGTCGCGGTATTTATTTTAAAAGCTCCCCCCTCCCACTTTATTTGAAAGAGCTGGCCTTAATACAGGGAATACGGTCTGCATGGTACATCCTACAGAGTACAGACACTACAGACTGCGAGCCAAGAGGGACTATGCAATTTCTTGCTTAGGCAGCCAAGCTTTGCTGCAATGATTTCCCCGAAAAACCTCCAGGCCGTGCTTGACCTCACAAGACGGCCTCTTTTCAGGAGTTATTTTTGCCTTTCCCGAATCTTTCAGTTTTCGACACCAGATTAGAGAAAAAAGAAACTTTCTGCCGGAGCAGAAACAAGCAGCGAGAGAAGCGTTAAGTAGGGGGTTTCTTTGTTGTCCCTTTGTGTTGGCTTTAATTGCTTGAGCAAACTTGGCGATCCTGCTACTACTAACGTGCTCACTTTTTGTGGGGTGGTGAATGCGTCTTCCTCTTTTACTAAGGGGGGGGGGGAACTCTTGGGTTTTTTGCCCACTTCTCTTGGCCTTGAGAGCTTTTCTCTACGCGCTTGAGCAACCTTCAACTTTGTCCGAAAGTATCCGGACATGCATACTCGAGGCTACAATACGTACGTACAAAATGTCTTCAGCAGGGCAGGACGTGCGCGCACTTACGTCGTCGGTGAGGCCTGTGCAGACCCGGGGTGATCTGGTTCTGGACAATTTTAGAAAATGCCCCTGCAACATCGAGGCCTACGTATGCGGGAGGGGAGGCAATGTTAAAGAGGATCTCGGCCAAGGGCTGTTTCTGACTGTGCCCCCCCCCCTTAAGAAGGGTCTTCCAAAGGAAGCCCGGAGAGAAAAGAGCTTCTGGAGCTGTGGCTACTGATCCAAGCAGAGTCAACTTAAATTTTTGTCATCGGAAAGAACTAGAAAATGGCTTTTCTTTATCTTCAATCAAAATCTGGGCTCTATAAAGAAAATGTTAAAGAAATTTTGAGGCGGATGGCAAATCCGCTGTTATACTTCTGTGTTTTTCCCCATCAATGGATGAGAAATCTAGTCGTGAATGCAACTCTTGGCTAGGTTTGGGCAACAAATCTGTCCATTTTTGTGAACACGTGGCTGAAATGTGCATCACCGTTGCAGTGTTTCTGAAGGAAAGAAGGTGGAAATCACTTGCTCTGCTCACAGTCTTCGTCCCGATCAACATCCAAGTCGCTCTCGAGAAAGAGGTTGATACCCCCAAAATGAAACAGTTGCACTCGCACTTGAAAAAGGTCTTCAACATAATTTTTTTCCAAGTCAACCATATAAAAAGTTCGTACAAGTGAAGTTTTGAATCCCTACGTTCACTTCAATTAGCCTTTAACGACTTATGCCTGTTGTAAAATGAGTGGCCTTTTAGGGTCCAAATCAGCTTCAGACAATCGGGTCCTTTTGAAAGTACTTTACGAGTATACAAATTACAAAGTATTTTACGAGCAAGAATTCATAGAAGTTCCATACAGAGCCTCTACTTGCTGTCCATGTTGCTCTTGACGAAACTAGACGCGTTGCTTTCCTGTGAGCGACCGTTGAAGGCGTGAATGGCAATAAAAGCGCGCACCCTGTATAGCTCCTGTATAGTGCACGCAGTACTTGAGTTCACAGCTACTCGCTCAGGTGTGGATAATGCTCAGTCATCAGTCAATATCATCCCTGCCCAGGTGTTGCTAATTGTTCGCACCCTTAACCCTGCATGCAGCACTACTTCTGCAAACAGTTAGTACAGACACAACAGATGTAATGTGGTGGAATACGCTTAATCGTCCAGCACTTATACGGGGTCATTGAAAAGTAGCTTAACTTTTTCAGAATAAGTCACATCGGCTGGATGACTTTAAAAGGTTGAAATGTCCCGCTAAATCTGCGAGTAAAACTGTGCTGGTTCCCAAGCTAAGCGTTCTACAGGCGCACGTACGATGACGGCTACATCAACTGAAAGGAGATTGACCGCAACGTTGTCTACAGGTGGTAATGATAAAGAGAAGGGTCTGGTTACATCAGCGCACAAAAACTTCCGACCCTCAAATGGAGAAAGTTACCATGTCTAACATCAGTAGGTCCAATATGGCGTGAGTCATCGTTGTCAAGCTACCTTTGAATGTCCCTGGACATGCAGCGTTGCCAAAGCCGCCATCAACGCCAAGTACGGAGGATTCATTGCGCAACTTCTGCCTCTGTACGTGCGTATGCAACTACATAGTCTGTTCCGTGCTGTAATGCAACTCCTTGGAGTGCCAACGAATACGGACTGTGACGTATTCATGCCATATTCTCTGGAGATTGGCTATTGCAGAAAAGAAGCACCCACTTATGACACAAACTACGTTCGTTCAGAAAGATCAACGTGACCTTCACTTGAAACGATGCTCTCGAGTGCAGGTGTCGTGGAAAGCCACTTGGAAAGGGGTCTGTTTGTCAGCCAAAACTATTTTGGCAGGCCAAAAGAATCGTCAAACTCATTCAGTTTATGCGAACGTTGCGAATGTAACATGTCAACGGGGAGGCAGGACTTCTTTACGGCAGGTAATTAAGTACAGACGGTATCTTCTGCTGCTTCATAGTCTTGCCACGCTACAGAATCAAGGAACTTTCTGCGACAACTAATTTTAGGGTTGTTTTGACCCTGGGAGGGGAAAAAGGCATTGCAAAACGCGCTCATCTTGCAAAAGTGCGAGGGCATATAAAAAAAAGAAAGCGTTTGCTCCAAATGTTTTTTGCTTACGTGGCCAATGGTGCTTATAAAGTTTAATCAGCTACTTCTTGTTGCGCTCCGCAAAAATTGTAGCAGGATACTTCAAGTACTGCTAGATCCTGTCTGAGCAGTCCTTTACATTTTCAGTTTGGCCTCAAGAGGTTCGGGATGAGGATTGAATAAAGTCAATGAGAGGAGCTGGGGAAAAAAATCCGGTCGCATTTTATATTTTTCTCGCATGATCACTTATCAGTACCGTTAATTACGAAGCTTTGACTGCTGCCAGGCAGTGCTTTTGACAGCACTTTCTCCCCACAGAACCAAGGTACTGAAACTCTCTAAATGCGGGATCATTTTCGTTCTAGGCAACTGACTATTTTTGTTCTCTTTATTGTCACTAGCTCCCAAACTACACTGAAGTTTAAAATTCTTGGGCACGAGCACAGTGACGTTGCTGTGTGACAAAAAAAGGTAAAAATGCCAAAGCAGCGCTTTTTCACGTCCTCCACTCTGCTTCAGCTGGTTCCAGCAAGCCCTTTCTTCACCTTTGAGGAGAGGGGAAAAAGGTTGAGGCAGTGGCCTCGGAGGCTGCTCGGCCTCGTGGAAGTCGACAACAAGGTCGCGCTGCTTAGGCACTTCTCTGTTTACTTTTTCTGACTAGGGCAGTAAGTGTAAAAAAAAAAACCTCACCTTCAATGAACATCCAGAAGAAAGACACTAGATGGAAGTAGTGCAACGTCCCCTTGAGGATGCACCAGATGATGCTGCAAGGTTTGCAGTCCAAAACAGCGCCCTAGAAGTGAGGAGGAAAAAATTGTGTGAATTTGTTTCTTTCGCTCTCAGCTTCTGCGATCAATCCTGACTTGTGAGGTCAGACTGGCGATCGATTTTACTTCTTCACGCACTACGAAGCTTGTGTCAACCATGCCAGCACGGGGACTGTTCATACATACGAACAGGGTGTCCAGGAAGTCCTTTCCCATCGAAAAAAAGATGAAGTATTCTTGAGACACTTCCAGTCGCGGATTCTTAGGAGGAAGCTTTCGACTCTCGAATATGCACACGCACTCTTCCTTGTATGAAATAAATTTCCATGTAGAACGTAAGACTGGCGAGACTGATCTTGTCAAAGTTACTCGCGTCGAGTACGTGCGGAGCTTCCAGGCACCCAGTGTGAGTGACTGAATGAGACCAAAAAGCACTTTATTTAACTAACTGTGAAGAACAAAATCATCTTAGATAATATTTCACATACTACAGTACCACATGTACATTGCTATACAGCTACTTCCGGAGACACTTAAAAGTCACGGCCGTGCAATACAGTACAGGACAAGACAAACTCCAACACGTTCACACTGTACATCTACCACAGCTGCTCATTACATGTTTGCACAGTACATCATTTGTAGATGACTCATTTATGTAGTATCAACATAAAGCAGCAGCGAGGTGTCCGGGCCTAAATAACCCAAAATGACTGATGTCCTACTTCATTTCGGACAATAAGAGTCTTCTCCATTACTTGGCTCCCCAAGGTACCAAGATAAGGACCATTTATTGGTGTCGAACGGACACCCGGCATCACCAACTTGGTCCTCAAAAGTACTTTGATTCTCTTCGACGGCCTCGCTGTCCCTCGTGACCTCTTCTTCCCTAACCACTGACTTGACGGGAATCTCCTTTGACCACATCGCTCTAAGTCGGATGAGCTCTTTTTCCAACGCCTTGATGTACTCCGCATCGTCTCGCACAGCCTTCCCCGCTAGAGGTTCGCGTGGAGACAACGACAGAGACGCCCGAGGTCTCTTCATCCAGCCCCTGACGCGAGGCTCGTAAAGAATATCCACTGCCCGGAGGACCAGATTTGAGAACCACAGAGTGACCAGAGTCATAACCACAAAGAGGATCAAAGTCTGAGCTCCTGATGCTGTAGACATGGCTAGGCTTCACAGTCGTGCAACTTTTTCATGGACAAGGCCTTCACCTTTTCTTTTCTTTTCTTGAAAGGATTGATGAAGAAAGCCTGGTTCATCGGCTGTCCAGTCTCCTCGTCGTACACCAGGTCGAGCTGGCCCCGGAGGGAGTACACGCAGCAGGTCGCGTACAGCCACGCCAAGCCTACGCACGAGAAGAGCAGGGCCAACGACAGCAAGAGCATTGTCATTGTCTTTGCTCGACTAACGGAGTCAGAATTCGCTGTAGTTGTTCTCTTCGTCGCTGACAGGGAAGTACTCGTACCATAGGTCCTCGTTGAAGAAGAAGACGCCGGAGAGGAGGACGAGGGAGAGTAGAAGGCCGAAGGTGAAGAAGGCGATCATGCTGAGAGCGAACAGCCCGAGCATGTTGTAGTCCAAGCAAGAGAGGAAGTCGCGGAAGCTGAGCTGCACTGACTCAATTCGACGAACTCTCTCTTCTGGTGTCTCCTCACTGTTGGGGACAAGACTGGAGTCCACCTCTTCTTGGCCATTTTCCTCGCCAGATTCCGAGGAGGATGAAATTTGATCAGGTTCCTCTTCGACAATATCGAATTCTTCCTCCAGCAGAGGTTGCTCGGCAAGATCTTCAGTTTGTTTCTTGATGGTCACCGCCTTCTTCCCCCGTCTTGCCTGCGACATTGTACAGGTACTCAAACACGCTGGGATTCACACTCGGTCTCGTGTCAGAATAGGCAAAGAGTAACAGTGGGACCATGGGCAAGATCTGCAACGACAGTACGTGGTAATGGCGGCGGCGGCAACTGTGGCAGCAGCGGCACACATCATCTGTATGTACTTGCTGTCTTCTTGTATGTTATCACGTGGAAAAGCTCACCAGAACCATGGCAAAGAAGGTCAAGATGACCAAGTGGAACACACAGTTCTCGGAGCAGAATCCTCTCAACCTCGTCTCTGGTCTGGAGCTCCCGCCAGCGTTGGGACGGATCTGAAAGGTCGGCGCAACCAAGAGCGTTCCCCGTGAGTTACACTTGACGCATCATATCACGCAGATCGGTCGTACGAAAGCGGCAACGTCTTCGTACTTTGAAGCGCCTGTTTTCATCGGGTCCGTGGTTATTGGCATCTGTCATTTTGTACAGTACGCTTCGTCAGGTCGTCCGGGCTCTCTTGGATCGCCGCTGGTCAAGTCAACTACTGCACACGCGGAGGCGAAGCGTTGCCATACTGGTACTGAAGCCTATGGAGATCAAGGAGTGGCACTTCATGCCTTTGTCGCGACGCCATCAGAAATTGCCTACCAGTAGTACATCCCGGTCAAGAGGAGAGTGTTGAGCATGAGGAAAACCTGGATTCTTCCTATATTGTCGGGGTTTTCAATCCACTGGCAGCAGCGGCGAAAAAGTCCTATGTGTTTAGCAAGAGCAGAGAAGATGCCTTTTACCTCACCAATGTGGGTGTGGATTGAATTGATCTATCATTACCTGGTTTCTTCTCTTTGGGTTTTTCGCTTCTGGCAAAGTTAGAATCATTTCACGATTTCGGCACTACATTAGGGTAATTTGGTGTTTTTTTTGTAATTTTTCTGGAAAATGCACGTGCAACATTGAGACTCATTGTGGGGGCTCATCCCAAATGGATCCCTCACGTAAGACTGCTTTATCTGCTCCTCCCAAACAAATAGGGGCTGTGACCTCACAAAGGTAGCCCAAAGAAGAGAGCATCTGAAGCTGTGGCCCAGTTTTAGATAATACTGACCCAAGATGACCTTCTAAACACAAGACAGGGAAAAACCTTTTCTTAATCTGTAGTCAAGATGTGGGCTTGATAAAAGCGATTAAAAAAAAGAGAGAATTGGTGACCATTTTTTGTTTCAGCTACGTGGACCACGTGTCCCTTCACATACCTTGGAAGTGAGTGGGACACTGCATGTGAAGCATAAAAATCAAATCTTTAAAATTTCACTTCATGAAGCCCCAATTTAGATCGAAGATTAGGAAAAGTCATTTCCACTAGTAGTCTCTTGTTCAGAAGGTCTTTGGTAAAAACATTTTAAATTCGGGCTCCTTAGGCCAGCAGTCACAGTTCCAGAAGCCCTTATCCCTGAGCTACAACTGCAAGACCCTCATTTAAAGGTGCAGTTACACTTGAACCGAACGCCCACACAGATATCAATGCTGCAGGTGTACCTTTCCAAACAGCCCCAAATCCAGTTGTGCAGGCCAGAGCTGTCTTGATCTGCTTTTAGAAACGTCCTCAGCTTGCTCAAGAGTGTTTTTAGCAATGCAGAAATCGTGTATAATGTTGAATAGCTCTCCTGCTGTGTCCAACTTGTCCCATTATACCTGGGGAGTCGTTTTATTGACCATTCCGTGGGCGTCTCCAGCAATTTGGCAAGGGACTCGAAATGATCTTTTGTCTTGCACCTTCTTCGAATGACTGCGCGCAATCTAACCAATGAGAGCGGCTCAAGCCCCTCAGTCCATTGGATCAACACTCAGTGTCAGTAGACCGAACTTAGCTCAGCTTTGGAATCGAGAGTCAGTCAAGGCTCTTGCAGCACCAGTCGTGAAGTACAACGTCCACCTCTTCGACTCAAAGAGTCTTTATAGACACACTTCTATATAAGTCCTTAAAGATGCCCGCCGTCTTAGGTCCGAAAAGCAATTCGAACCAATGACACCGACAGCTCATTTGAGAGGCTTCCCGCCATCATTTGGCAGGTTTCAAAGCCATACGACGACTCCTTCTGAGCAAAAAGGACTTTCACCTTCGCGGTCGTCACAGGGCCGAAATGAGTGGAAGACAATGCAGCTTAGGGAAGACGTGGGCATGTGGTCGTACTTTGAGAAATCGCTGTCGATATTGTCTTTTGTGCTTTCTGTTTTCATTAGAATTCTTCCGCTGTCCTGCTGAGTTTTTATCCTTCAGACTTGGTGGAAAAAGCAACTTGGGTGGCAACGAGACAGAAAGGTAAGCTTTAAAAAGTCTGAGAACTCGTTAAATGTCACGCGTTCACTCTGCTCGTGCTGATGGTGTCAGCCACAGGTGCAGCTACACGACTTTGAAGGCGTCGTCCCCGGCAGAACTTCATGATATCGACCCAGAATCTAGAATGCCAGGAGATGCAACTTCTCGAGACGACTTTCAGGAGTCTGGCCAAGGAGCCAGCAGCCTTGAGGGTGCCGGTCCGGGCGACTTGGGCGGTGACGCACAGCTCAGTCGTGGACGTCATCCAATTGTGTCCATCCTTCGATCGGAGTGCTCGCCCTAGTCACGTGCACAACCGTGAATGCCGCGCTGCCTCCCATGTTCAGTGAGAGTGTCGCGCAGCTCCGCAGAGCCGGATTCCGTAACCCCGGATGAGGCCGCTGAGTCTAGACTGGGAGCATCGTGCATGCGCGCAGCACTTTGTGCTCGGGGAAGAAGCTCGGTTTGTGTTTCTCCGACATTCATGGGATCCGCATCCCCACATAATGGGGCTCATCTGTCATCCTCCCCTACCTCGGGTTCTTTCTGTGTGTCTCTTTTCTCTCTTCACACGCTCACGCACGCACGCACGGATCGCATGGTATACACGTGTAATGGCGATGAGAGTACAGACAGCTACGGCTCCTCCATGTGTCTGCATACGCAGACATGCCCGAGGTGGGACGCACAGCGCAGCAGAGTCCGATGGACTCTGATAAAATCCCAAGGTCCTGGCCCAGCAGCACATGATTAATCTGCAGTCCAATGCTTTCATGGTTCCACCCATTTATTGTGTCCCTCCCTGAGACAACAGCAGGGTGACGCCGGCGCCCGCACGTTAAACACCTGCCAGGAAAGTGGTCCAAGAGACTTATTTATAGCACAAGTTCATGCACTGCATCACGCTCATGCACGGGGAACAAAAACAGCCAGATCTGCGAATATGCGGATGTTTCACACACCTTGGTGGTGCTGAAATCGAGACTGTGGCACAACTGATGGTTACTCTTGGAGTGCCTTATTTCACTTCAGCTCGAGTTCCCTGCAGTGGACAACGCTCATTGAACGTCTTGGCGGTATAAGCGTCGTCTACTGTGGCACCTTATGTTGATACATGACAAAACAAAGGGATGAGAAAATCGGTACTTGAGCTAAAAGCACACGATTCTTGGTAAGAAGGACATTCTGTTTTGTCCAAAACCCAGGGGTTCCTTCGGCCCCCCCGGACTGGACGTGCCACAGCACTTGTCATGCAGTGCGCCACAGTGGGCGCTGCGCTGCTCCGGGTCCGTGCGCCCACTCCAGACTTTTTTGTTGTTGTCGTACCGAGTAGGATCGCTCCCGCCACTCGTAAGTCGGAAAATCAAACACAGCATGACTGAGAATGAGCCCGAATCTGGGATGGAAATGGCAGTCGAGCTAAATCATAAACAACTTCTTTCACCAATGAGAAACTTCTCAGCAAGACCAGCTTCTCCTGCGAGGAGATGCAGGCAGTAGCATAACTTGCGGGAAGAAAAGCGTTCATGCCCATGTGATCATTTGGCTTCGCCAGGCCATTTCAGCCTAAAAATGACGTTAAGAGGGCCTCGAAGTAGGCACTTAAGCAGTCAAACTCCGCGCATGTTTCCTGGAGAAAGATGACGTCACGGCCACCTGCTCGTGCAGCCACGACAAGTCGACTCAGCCCCGAGGGTCACGTCGCCTTCGAGGTCATTGCCTGGCTTGGCCTCGGGCTGGCCTCACGTGCATATATGCAGCAGATCGAGAAATTTCCCCCTGATTGTTCGGCCTGCGACGGAAAAGTCGGTGCGTGCTTTCACTTCGGTCTGTCTCGATCCCGAAAATTCTGGCAGAGAAGAAGATTAATCTACGCCAGAGGCCACCGAGCCGAGTGCACAGATTATGCAACGTGAGCATTTACGAAAAGCATCAAAAGTCCACGGAGTCCAAAGAACTCTCACTCAGAAGTCCAAAGAGCTCCCTTTGGGAAAGTTTGTGCGAGAAGCAGCCAAAGAAAAGTCAGTCACCCATTCAGGTCCACGTGCTGTTGTAGCCATTATTGGCGCACATCCGATTACTGGAAGACTCTCTTTTGTACGCGCTGGCACCGTGATAGCCAATCAACGACGACACCCTGATAGTGAGGGCCAAGCAGTAATTGTCGACGGGAAAGCCAACGTTCTTCCGGAAGTTCTGCTCCGATGGCAACGGCAGCGTTGTCGTACTCGTCTCTATTGCTCTGCATACACAGAATACGTGCCACAATTCGATTCAAATATCTTCTGTCTCACTTGGCATTGATCCAATAAATCTCCCTTCCCCCCCCCTTCTCTCTATTCTTTTGGTGTTTAGGCTTCAGTGGGACGGTCGAATATTTATGGACTCTGGAGTGACACTTTCATCTAGTCACTGGTAGCTTTTCTTGCAGCACCCAGACATAACTCAAAATCGGCAGGAGGAAGGAAAAAGTTTGAAACCCCAAGCCTTAAATCAGTTAACAGATGCACGACTTAGTAGGGAGACTTTTCTTCAATCTCCACTTTTTAACCCGCGAAAATGCATGAAAGAGCAGTGTGAAGCAAAGAATGAGCAAAATGCGTGAAGAGAAGTGGCCTTTTTGGGGGCGATGTTATTTCTTTTTTAAGCATTTTTGGGTTCCTTTCCTCTAAAGGCCACGAATAAGAGTTAATAGCTATTCTGTGGATGGTTTCCTGATGGGAATTTCTGTGATTGCACAGTGATCTGCAAAGAAGTGAAGGCGCTGGAGAAAATTTCATGTTCGATAAAAGTGAGGCCTTTTTCTCAATTTCGATTTCACTCGGAAAGCTTTGGTATTGTCTTGTGCCGGCGCTTCAACTCGTGGCATGAAACTACCTTGTGCCGCCTTTTGCACAATCAGGGCGTCAAAAAAAGGCATATATTTGTTTTTTCGTTTTTTCCCGAAAAAAAACCACAATTTTATCCAAAAAAGATTGCCGGAAAAGCCTTCAACTTGTGTTTGGTTCAGCCATGACGTACGAGAATCGAGCCAGAAGATACCTCTGCAAGCACTCCAGTGCTCCTCCTTCAGCTGCTACAAGAATGCCAATATTTGCGCATTTGGAAGTGGATCTTTCCAAGGAGGCGCTGGTTTTTTTCACTCACAATTTTTTACTTTCTCCGGAAAGACGTCAACGACGCGTGAAATTTCTCACCCAATTAAGATTAGTTTTTTTGTGACGGCAAAGAAGCAGAGGAACAAGTTGAAGAAGACGAGCAAGAAGTAAAAGGAGAAGAAGAAGAGGAGGAAGAAGAAGAAGAAGAGGGCGAAGAAGAAGAAGAGGAAGAAGAGGAAGAAGAGGAAGAAGAGGAAGAAGAGGAAGAAGAAGAAGAAGAGGGCGAAGAAGAAGAAGAGGAAGAAGAAGAAAGGAAAGAAGGGGACCCAGGAGAAGAAGGATAAAGGCCATGAATCCCAAGGTCTCAGTTCAACAGTTTTGACTACTGAACAAACATTCGTGCAGCATTTGCAATCAGTCGTTCCGCAGCACGAGGAACTTTGGACTTTCCACCTCCACCCCCGCTTAACTTTCGACGTGCCACAGAGTGGATTCTCTCAGCCGCTGCCCCTGCAATTACCTCCAAATTCTTTTAAGTTTTTTCTCTGCTCCTACTTCAAGGTTGTTCGTTTGTTCTGGCAAACAAACGCACTTTTTCACACACCTTCACTCCTTGCCTTGGCTGGCATGGACTAACTCGATTGAGAGTCCTCCTCCTCCATTCATTCATTCAGTCCTTCATTCATCGAGGAAACATCCGCGAAAGAAAAAGGGGAACAAGATTGATTGTCCCTTACTCTTTCGGGGTCTGTAATACATGCTACGTGTTATGTACTGTGAAGGAGGAGAAGGAGGACGACGACGGCCTGACTTGCATAGTACACACTTGTCCTTGGCATGATTCGAAATCATGATTCGAACTTCCTGCCGGGTCAGCTCCAGTTCCAGGGATTCACCAAACATTTAGGTCTGAGGTCTCGGATTCCAACCTGACGGTGATCATGTGCATCGGGTGCGTCGATTTGGGTATCTCTCTGAGGTCAGCGAGGACGGAGGCTTCGGGCAGATTGGGCAGAGGAAGTTCCCGCCAGGTGCCGAAAGTCAGGTTCACAATCCTGACTGCATCTCGTCGCTTGATCAACAACATCCGTCGACAAAGGATCCGAGTTGGCATTCGGGACAGACCCAAAACATGTGGCAACTTGGCGAGTGGCTCGACACTCGGTATTCGAATCAATATTCGGTTGATTCGACCCCATCACTAGTGTGAGCACGTGACCTGGAGAAGTTCAGTGTCTCCTTTGATGGGATAGCGTTTCTGTCGCTAATTGATTGGTTCTTTCTCTCGCTTGAAGAATCTCCACTGCCTCCACGGCCTCGTCGGCCTCCGCCAACGCCAACCCCGACACGACCAGACAGGGGGAACACACACAAATAAGTAGCATGGAAGAGACGGATGAGATGGCACAGTGCGTACCGCCAATTGACAATCGCGCCGATTGTAACACACACACACACACGATACGACGGGGGGGGGAATTGCATAACTTGGGCCCAATTTGGGCCCTGGGACTCATTACGGTTTGAGGCTACAATAAAAAGCGTTTCCTTTGTCGCCGTCACCACTTTCTCCCATTTACCCAGACCTGACGAGGCCCATTTACCATGAATGCCCGCCTCAAATGGGGACTGAGAGTGGGAAGGAGGAAGCTGGAACGAGAAGAATATGAACAAGCGCACAGGATTTCTGGGGATTTTCTCTCGCGAGACACACGAGGACAACGGCTTTAGGCGATAGTTAGATATGTGTGTGTTCAGCTCTAATGGCTACGGGGAATGAGAAGCGTGAAGTTGGAAAAAAGCTCTTGGAGGAGGCCCTACAGAGGTCATGTGGGAGAAACGCTCTACTACATCTTGGGCTGCATATGAAGCATCATATGTTATGCTCGACAGCGCATACAACTGGCGAAGCTCTGACATTGGAGGAGTGGAAAGTCCTGCCACATTGTGCACACAGTGTGTGGCAAAACCCAGAGTTCGATTGACTTTAGTGCGGAAATTGGACCTGGTCAAATTCAAACGGGCTCGGCCAGAGCAACGTGGGGTTGGTCGATCACGAAAGTCATTCCTTGGACATCCCTCACCAAAGTGGTTGACGTCGAAAGTCAAAAGTCGAAAAAAGCACTGGCTCTTCCCCTCACTGCCCCTGCCTGTCCCGGAGGGTTAAGCCCTCTTTGGGTGGGAACTTTGAGCTCTCTTAGGATAACGCTGAAAAAATCGATTGGATTTTGTCTTCACTCGGGATGAGATGGAACATTTGGCAGCCCGATCCATATGCACGACGGAGTGACCGCAACGACAAAAGCCAAGAGGCTTTGCTGAGCCCTGCAAGCCTCGGTGGCCACTGGGAAAGGCTTGGGGTCGTCACAGTTCTTGACACACGCTTTGCTCCGGACTCTTTGTACGGAAATGAAGATTTCGGGCAGATTTCTCGTCTCAAGCGGACAGGAGCAGTTCAAAAGTTAATTTGCTAAGTGTTTCTTTCTCCTGGAATCCCTTCCTCATCAAAGGAAAATCCCTTTCAAGGGATTAAATGAGTCAGACCCATTTGATTTTTATGTTCTTTCCCCTTTTTTTCCCTTTCAATTCCCAAATTTTCTCACGTTCAGTTGTTTTCTGTGATGTTCCCTCCTCCCTCAACTCAACCGTCTGTGTCACCTTTTCTTTTCACCGTCAAAGTTGCTGATGCCAGCAGAAAAGTGCGTGACGCAGAGATTGTTTTATCATGACTGCGTGTTACTCATGCATCAGTGGCGAGCAAACAGCGGGATCAACTTGGTAAGTGCCAAGGCAAACACCATCATAGTCCTGTACCCATCATACGTATGGACAGCGCTCCACACCTAACTTTCGCCTAGTCACGCGTCACCCATGGCCAGAGGATGCAATCAATTGGTCACTGCTATCATCGTTCAATTGCTTGCCAAGGGGGGGAGAATTCAATCTTGATTGCACACTCTGAATGCACAATATATACATGAAATATGCGCAATATACGCTATATATTAGGCTAGGTCGAAAAGGGGTCAACTTTGGCAATTCACTGACGGGGTCTGGGGTTTGTTACATGGGCTCAAAAGATGAAGATGGAGTCAAATACTTTGGAAAAATAATATGTTTACCTCTGCCCAACTTGGTTTGAAATTTATGTACTAAGCTACTGTAGTAAATTTGCTGTGAAAGTAAATTTCAGCTCTGGTGGCTGCCAGAAGCTGTCAAGCTGAGTGAAAATCACTGACCAAAATGCTGACTTGCTCCAGTTTGTCAGAAAAATATTTTACAGCAAGTCCTGAAGAAAAAAAATAACTTATTTTACAGTATTATGCAACCCTAAATGCATTTGGGCATAGCTAAAACTCGTTTTTTTCACTTTCATTTGACTGCAAAGTCTGCAAATGGGATGCGGTTACAAATGTTGGCCACCCACAGGGAATTCCAATTTTCGACCTAGCCAAATAGATATGCATGAAACTCATCTTTGGTGTGTGTCTTCAACGCAGCTGCTGATGGCTGCACCGATCGTCCCCAACCGTGGTCAGCAGACACTAATGTTCACTCACCTTTACGGACGGGGCTTAGATGTGCATTTCGAGGCTGTTTCGAGGCCGGAATCAAAGGTCGATGCTGTATTGTCCAAGTAAGTCATAGATAGCGGGGAGTAGCTGCGTAGTATCAGCGTGCATCCGTAGCTATCTATGGGCACAGCAAGATGGGGAGGAGAGGATGGTGAACAGAATTGCCATGCTCTGACGGGGAACGGCCCATGCCAGCATCTTGACAACAGAAGTCACTACCAATACTACACAAACCCTAATGCAACTTGGCAACCCTGGAGAGGAGAGGAGGCGAGAGAAGGGAGGTGCGTGTGGATCAGCGGGTTTCATAAGGAATAAAAAACCAAAATGGGTGGGGGTGCAGATCGCGTGAATGACACGGAGTGCAAGGTGAGCCGGAAGTCAGTAGTGAGCCCGTAGCCCATGGTAAGCGTGAAGGGTGTGGCGTAGGAGTAGCAAGACAAGCAGAATTAGCCATTCATAGAATTGTCCTGCGCTTCGCCGGCGATAAAATTTTCATTGCAGGACTACAAAAATGTGCTCTGTCCCCCCCCCCCGCGATTGCATAGGTCAAACGAGTGATCTCTTTGAGGGTTGGAAGCACTGGGTTAATAAGTTGGTTAGTTGGCTGTGACAATTACAGCAAACATTACGACTTCTCTAATGAATTTGGGCGGTGTCATTATTTGTAATTCATTACTCGACGGGCTTAATGTAGGGCCTATTAACTACAAAGGATGAGCTTATCCTCTGAAACGCACGCAAAGTATGGAGAGGTCATCACTGAGATTCTTTTAAAAATATGCGTGTACATCGAGCAAGCGCTATTTTGGGAAAACGATGTGGGCGCGGCCGAGGTTTTCTGGCCTTTGGCCAAACTATTAATATTTCACCCAAAATAGTTCCAAAAGACTGTTTCCTATGGGCGCCTCTAACTCAAACTTTCATAACATAACGTAAGCAATAACGTAGGGACAAGAAAAACAGGGCAAACACACAATTTATCCAAGTTTGCTTAGGCGAACAAACTTCACTTTCAAAACCTTTTGCACCTAAAGATTGTCTTTTTTCTCCGGTCGTTTCACAAATAACTACACTTGAAGGCTAAAGTGGTCATAGCAAAACGTACTTTCTTCAAAAAATAAGACTGGTACCACTCAGCTATAACGACAACGGTCAATTTCACTTCCCAGCATTTTCCCTGGGTCAGGTCATGCTAGGGAAGCCGTTCCTTAGTATCCAAAATGCCAGAGCAGCTATTTGTGGATCAAAGCGGCCTCAACTACGAAAATTACAACAGAGACCTCTAACAGCACCCCCCTAAATGGTGGACCGGATGAGGTCAGACGTGACCGAGGAGGTGCTTGGAGGTCACCTGTGGTTGCATTTTTTAGGACTTAAGTCCATAGTTTGCGCGAACGGCGTGACTGCAGGAAGCACAAAGACTCTCATTTTATAGTATAATACTCTGCTACTGTATAACCCAAGCAACACTGGGTACCTCGGCCTGTCTATATCCATTAGGCTAGGTCAAAAAATGAAAATTTTGGAATTCAACTGAGGGCATCTTAGGTTTGTTATGGTTTTCCCCCCCCCAAAATTTTTTTTGACCCCCTCCATGGCAATAAGGTTCAGTACATAACAGGGTGCTCAGATTTTGCCCTGTGACAAAGCTGTAAGCACTTGGTTTTTAGTTGCATTTGACTACAGTGCTTCAGTTTTGCATCTAGAAAGTAACAAAGCAGGTCCACATCATACTTGTGATGTCGACCTAACATCCTTACGTACTGTGTCTAAAATACTTTGAAGGTAGAGGGGGGACACAAGAAGTCATTTTTTTCATTCCATTTGACTGGAAGGTCTTCAAGTGGATTCTGTCAACAAATCTAGGACGCCACAAGAGATTAAAAAAATTGACCTAGCCTAATATCCATATATTAATTCCCCCCCCCCCTTGTTAGTTTTGAGATGAGAGGCCAAACCAATGGATGGATCTCGACTAAATTGGTCTATCTTTACGCCCTTGGAAGACTATATAGTGAGGTCTAATGCGACCTCAGGAAGGTCAATCAACCCAAAATCAAAATTTTCCCATTTTCAGCGGAAGGAGGTTGCCAATGGAAACAATCCATGAGAGCGAGGTTACTTCGCATCTCCTCCTCCCCAAATGGAGGAGCCGACGAGGTCAGGTCTGGCGCTCGAGGTCATTTGCGGTCGCAAATTGAGGTTGAAGATTTTGTGTCTGTGAAATGTGAGTTAGGGACCTCAAGTGACCTTCAAGGGCATGGACTGTATGAATCACATGGACTGAATGAAGCGCGTGGACTCACAGTTTATGGTGCTGTGTCGCTATAATCCTAGCAATGCCGGCTACTTCAGTCAGTCTTATGCATCAGAGGCACCTGGCCTTGTCCAGGTTGAGTTATAACTTATGGCCCCACACGCTCTGCACTGCTATCCACTAGTGTAGGGCCGGGACTGGGTCAAGGTGGCCCCACTCTGTCACGCGAGCAACTTGAGGTCCACCTCTATATTAAGTGTACGCCAATGTTGATGTTTTTTTTGACAAAGCAGGTAACGGAATCTAAGTGTTTTGTTCGCTAGATAAGTGAGTAGATATGGCTGCAGGACCTTTTTTGTACCGAAATCCAAGTAAAGCATTCAGATTTAATGCCCTCCTTCTTGGTACAAGGCACCCCTGCCAACTTGTCCTCGTGCGTGGAGAAGACCAATGTTAGTCTCTCCACCTAAATGAGGTCTCATAAAATTCCTGACGCCATCTCTTTCGTTGAGACCGTCTTTCCTTAAGCAAAGTTGGAATGGGATGCGTCAGGAAAGTTTGTGTTCCCTCTCGAAAGCAAACATACATACTGGTAGTTACGTGGCATGAACTTTCTTTCTCCGCCAAGTACGCAGAGCAATCATCGCTGCTCTCCTGGTACGACGTGCACTGCTCGTCCCTGCGGAGCGTTCAGTGCAACATGTGTGTCCTCATAGCTATATCAACCTAATGCGCGTCCAAACTGCTCGTCACATTAGGTTCACACTCACGTGCTGCGTCTGTCACGCAGTGCCGACCGCGCTCAGGCAGCACTGGCACTTCCACCAGTGGTGAAGTGGAGTAGGAGAAGAAATAACGAGAGCAAATCGGGATAGATTTGGCCTGACAGATTCTGCCCAAAAAAGTTTTCCCGATTGGCAATGGGGACAGAGGTAGTGGTGAAGGTGGAGAGAGAGAGAGAGAGAGAGAGAAGGCTCTCATACATAGATCCGCCAAGTTTTTCTCCGCTTTCTTTCTCTCACTTTTTCTCCCCTGAACAGAAATGGAGTTGTTGGCGGTGTGAGGGGCAGAGATGCTACGATCGAGCTGTCAAGGGCCCATCAAGGCCCCTTCCAGCCCTCACTCAAGTGCGATCGTGCCACGTGTGTGTTCTCCTCCCACCTTTTCCCTCTTTCTTTTGTGCTCTCTGGAAGAATGGAGAAAAGTAATGCGGTTTTCGTTCCTGCGGCTGCCTGACGAACAAGAGCCATTGATGTCACGCGTCCTCGGACCGCAGACAGAAAACTTCACTGAAGTATGAAAGTTACATAATGCCGGTGCAGGGTAGTGTTGCGTGTCTGTGTCTGTGTGTGTGTGTGTCCGTATGTCTGTCTGTGCGTGCGGCTCAGGTAAGTTGGCCACATGCAAAAGGAGCAGCAGCGAGGAAAGCTTTTTTTCATTTAGGCCATGGGTGGGGGAGGGGAGGGAAATCGGACTTTTTCATCCTGGACCCGGGCAGGATTTCTGGTTTTCGTGTGTGTGATGTGCAGGAAACACGTCTTCATCTTGTGACCTTGGCAAGGAGAGAAGAGCTCCCTTCATACACGAACCAATTGGAATGGGCTGGTGGCGGCGTCGAGTTGTACCACGGACGTGCTTTCACTTGGGAAATGCTTGGAATGTGGGTGCGGACGGGGACGTCCGAGGCGGTGAAGCGCAACGTGAAGTCCCACTTGCTGCAGATCCAAGGGGGGGACTTGGGCCTTTCGGGGGAAGATGCACTTAAGCTTTTCCGTCCCCATCTTGTCAAGGACACTAAAGGGAGGGGGAGGGGGGGGGGAAGAAAACATAGACATAGCAAAATCTTTCTCAAAAGTTGAGGCCTCGAAGCAGCCTCATTTAGCCTCAGAGCGACCTTCAAGGACACCTCCCCTCCCCAGTTTTGCATGTGTTTTACCAGAGGAATGTCAGGACCTCGGACAAACGATAAGAAAGGCCAAACTATTGCTTGCGAGTCGAAACAGGCTAGAGGCATTATTATTGCACTTTGAGGTACAAGTTTTCCTCGCCACCCGGTACATGAAAAGTTAGATCGGGCTCACGTTTTTATTCTTTTTTCCACCCAACCTTCCAAATTCAGTTGCAAAGGGAAAGATTTCTGTCCGAAGTGCATCAATCACGCCTGTCACCGCCAAGTCGGCCAGAAATGTGATTGGACTCTGTATTTTTCCTTTCCTGCCTGCATCGGACAAGTTTTCTTTCTTTCTTCCTTCTTTCCTTTCTTTCTTTTCCTTCCTTCTTTTCTTTCCTTCTTTCTTTCTTCATGGTGACTGCGCCTGAAGCCGCGCAATAATGAGGAAGGATTCTTTTAAATAGTGCCTTAACTTCAATCTTGCCATCTTGACTTCAATCTTGCCAAGGAGAATTCCCCTCCAAACGCTTTGGTAACTCTAGATGAACGTCAGCGTGCGTTGACAGCCACTCTTGATTCTTTTTTAACTTGGTGCCTGATATAGGTGAACTTGACATTTGAAGGAGATTCTTTTTTGCCTCCTTCGTGTGTCGCTCACGCCGAAGGAGTGAGACTTTTTCTGCCACCGTCAGCAAGCGGACAAATTTCCCTGATAAAATTTCCCCCTTGATAAATCGCCTTTTCCCCACCCCTGGCGTAAGCTGCTACCTTTGGGCAGGGGCGAAAAAGAGCGCGAGGAACTGATTCCAAGAGCCGATTTTTCATGGGAAACACCACCACTTTACTAAAAGGTTCCTGCGGCGGCTGCTCTGTTACCTCGCTCTGACAACTCGAAGAAAGGAGGTTGCTCGGACCAGATAAGGGAGGATAGCAGGAAAGAAAAGAGAGATTTCACAGACTTGCCCAGACTTTTTCTTTTTCGCGACAAAAGAAATCTCGACGCAGTCTCGAGTAACAAAGCATGACTTTCTCTTACGACACAGGACCTAGTGTTGAGAATCAAATGACGCTGAGAATGACCTGGTCTCATGTACACACAAGTCAGGGATGCTGACAAAAAAAAGGACAGCCTGGCGAGGCCGGAGGAGACAGGAGGACCAGAAGTGTTGCCAGATCGACGCTGACCTAAGTGGACAAATCCCAAGTCGAGTTGCTACATAGCATTTTCTTTTAAATCAGCCGGACGTGCAATGAGAGGAAGAGTCGAAAAACGGCCAAAACACCACACCAATCCAAAAATTCTTCTGGCCAAACATGTTGAACGGGAGCCAAGTTTGTGGCCCCGACAGGGGCCAATCTGGCGACCAAGAGGACACAATTTGAGACTGCTCTGCTGTCCCTGTTATGAGTACGTAGCCAATGATTGACTACATGTGCAGCTATGGCGTGCGTGAGCTGGTTAGACACCACTTTTTTTATTAAAGAAGTGAAAGTAGGATAAAAGTGCATGGCAGAAAGGAGGGCAGTCATTGTTATTCAAATTCATGGCTTACTTGCGAAATCTGTACAGTCACCCAGCTGATGTCGGTGATCCAGTAGGAGATGAACAGATTCAGATGAATCATGTTGCGTAGACAACGAAGCTCTCTAAAAATTAATATGTTGGACAGAATGTAGCATACACGTTTGCTGTGCCAGTACGCATGCGTTGCACAGAGAGGGTCGACTTGCGCTGAGCTCACCTTCGATGCCACACGAAGATGGTTATGGCGATGGAGAGAGCC
>JAAUXU010178118.1_pt1 | contig 26551 bp, 33 predicted proteins | sample 7278151 | NCBI WGS metagenome assembly JAAUXU01 (sample SAMN14350113, study PRJNA611818) | marine sediment metagenome | isolation source: surface marine sediment (1.8m) | place: French Polynesia: Moorea | collected 2018-08
AGCTTAGATTCGAAATCTTTTTCATGCTAGCCTCACAGTAGTTGTGGGTCTCATGCAATATATAAAAAACTTTAAGTAATTTTCGTCCCCCCCCCCCCGCTTCTGGAGGAGAGAGACCTTCGTGTGCAACTATGATAAGCGTGCAAGCTTTTTTTTTTACGAATGCTACTGTCATACACATGCGACTGCATACTTACACTGAATGAATGCTCCTGGTCCCGCGTTCTTCCTTGATTAGTCGCCAGACCTACACTGAATCCGATCAGGCCGATGAGCACCAAGGTGACAGCAAAGGTCTTGCTACGCTGTTGTCGCATGGTGCTCACCACACTACTGTTCTTGCCACAAGTCCTTAAGCGCCAATCGTTCTGTCCGGCGGTCACCGTTGCTCTGGTCGAGTCAGCACCGTGATCAAGGCACAATGTTCCAGCAGTCTCGTGTTCTCCGCAGTCCCCACTAATGCTCATAGCTCCCCACGTGATCTCCGAGAGCTGGATCTCGCCGTCATGATTCCAGTGGGCTGCACAACTAGAAGAAAAGTTAGAATTTCTTTCTCTGTCAAGAATCGTGGCGCTCTGGCTCCCGAAGATCAAATAATCAGCTATACAAGGTAGCGGTGAATGAGTCTTCTGTGTCACAATCCTGACAGCGACTGCGCTAACCGATTCCTCCTTCAAGGAGGATAATTAAGGCGCTCGCGCTACGATCCGCTAAACAGAGCGCCAGAGACCAGTAGCAAAATGCGCTCTCAAGGTCGTGAAAACACCCCACGACATACCTGCTGTAAGTAGTAGTAACCCAATTCCCTCCGGGCGACGGCCCAGCTTGGAAGCGTCCGACGATCAAAAATGTTCCGCTACCTGCAGGACTTTGCGTCCTTGCTCAGGTTCTCACTTATTTCTCCAACTTCAGTACCTCGAAGGAGTTTTATGGCAGCAAGACTTTACAGTCTCTCTCTTTCTCTCTCGGTGCGTTCGTCGATGGGGATCCACTGAGCGGCGGCGCGACGGCCACATTGAAAAGTGTCCCTTCTTCTCCGCTCGCGCTCCCTCCTCCACCTGCATCAAGTGCGGACGCGCGCTCATCGCTTATTAGGAGACCAACGACGAGATCGGTTCGTCCCTCCCTGGATGGCAGAAAAAGGAGCCACATTCTTGTGGGAGCAGAGGCAACATCTTCCAGACTTGAAGTCATGCATCAAGTGAGGCGGATCTCCGACCAGCGACAACAGGATTTTACCGAAAAACGCTTTGCTTCTGGCAACAGCGTCTTGCATAACGTCACCTTAGACGTGGACATACGTGTTCAGCTGCTCGCACCCGTCAAGAGGAATGTGCTTTTGGTGAAAGCGGATATGGCGGAAGAGTCGTCAGGCCGGAGCCTCTCGTGGCTGGCAGGATGTCCACGCAGCCCGTGTTGTCTCCTGTTCACGCGTTGAGAAGGAGTTAGGAGTCGGTCGCATTGCAAGCAAAGTATTGGCAGTACATGTACGTTTGTGCACCGACGCATGCAAGTTTCTCGTATGCAGCAGTTCCAATGACGACTCCTCGGTGCCCCCCATGGCAATACTTGGTGGAAGCCCCATGCATTTCTCACGCATGACTGAATCACCCCACATGAAGCAAAAGGGCATGGGAGCGAGCGACTCCTCTGCTACGTGCGAGAAGGTGAAAACCTTGTGGCCGTAGTAAAACCATTGCTGTAGCCAGTAAAATCTTAACTATTCCGCTGCAAAATGCCAACGCCCTCGGCCAGGGGAGCCCCAACACCCGCGGTCAAGGCAAGCGTTCTACCAAGTACAGACTGATCAAACAATGATTCGTCATAGCAACGCAGCGCAGACAGAATCGTTTACTTCCGATTGCGTCACATCGACTTGTCGCACACGGACCTGCATACGTAGGCTGCGTCCCTGCGTCTGTATTGCACACGTTCTACGTGTGTGCAGCGTGCGCAACCGCACCTGCCTGCACGGTCAAGCTGCAGTGTTAAAACAACTTGGTGAAGTACGTGAGAAGGAGTAAGTCAAGTCAGCATTTGGAGCTGCCTCGCCGTCAGTGTACTTGGGGAAACTCTCACCAGTCTTGTTTATAGACCTCACTCTCTTGATCACGTCGAGGTCTTTTTTTAGCCAGATTATTCGTAAATCGACAATTTCGCGTTCGTCTGGGCTGACTGGATTGTTGATCCAAGAGACAGCGTAAACGTTCAAATCCCTCGCATTTGCTCCTCAAGGAAGGATTTCTTACCGCCTCTGCATCGATCCGGGAGCCCGACACAATACTGCTGCGAAGATGCTGCCTCCAAAACACTGTTAATGCTGATAATGATGATGAGGGGTTCGGTCTGGGATAGGATAAGTTAGGCTGGATTGGGCTGGGCTAGGTCAGACTAGGTTAAGTTAGACTAGGCCAGGTTGGACTAGGCTAGGTCAGACTAGCTAGGCCTTGAGCTTTGACGAGCAAAAGCTCAAGAAGGAGCTCATCCTCGCCTAGTCTAGGTTTTAGACTAGGCTAGCCTAGATTACCACCTGTGGTGGTGTATATTACTCACGCCAGTATTTTGCCCCTGGCCCCATGGATTTTGCACTGTAGCTGGCATTCGTCAATATACTGTTACGCTGTGTACACTACGGATATCATGAGTCCAGCGATTCCGCGTGAGAGCAAATTGGCATTGGCACCAGAGGCGTTGCCTATTGTTGTCCGCGCGGTCGATGGCCGGGTTTTTCGACCAGAATCACGCTCCTAAGGCCTAGGGGCAACTCCAAACGTCTCCTAGAACGCGTATGCTACAAAAAACCAGCGGCCAGCATCAGTGCAAAATCATGGCCGCGCAATGCTGACAGTAACAAAATGCAGGACATAAGGGCGCGCTACGTGCGTGTACGTACCACATTGCGCGCGCAGGAACAACGTCATCACCACCGCGTAAAGCAACAAGACGTTATAATACCGTTCCCATGGCGTCTGCCCGCCACAACATGTGCGTGTCCGTGATTGAATGCTCGCTCGTGCTAGGAGGACAAAACTGCGACGATGGGCAAGAATTTATCTTCTTTCCCCCGGCTCCCTGGAATGCGTGGCAATCATCGGCAACGAGCACAACTGCGGTACGAGGAAGAGCCACGTGAAGTCACCCGGTTGTGGCCAGATCTTGGCCACCAGATCTGGCCACAGATCTTCGGAGTTTTCCAGCCAAAATGGCGCTTTTTGATAAAAGTGGACGCGCAAAATAGTTCAAAGTGGCGCTTTTTTTGATTTTGGAAAATCACAATATGCCTTGGTGCACGCGGTCTTCTACGGCAGTAAAATGTTGAAAAAGAGGCAGAACAAGCTCTTCGTGCCAAGACCTTTGGTGCTGTTTGCTCTGGATGAAAATTGAATGCGAGTGCATATGGTCACTTAAACTGGTTCTTTAAAGGTCGAGCATGTCTCTGTGCACTCTCCACACTGTCAGAACTGAGCATGAAGACGTGCCCGGTGGCATTTTTCGGCTTAAAGTTGCTTCCGCGGCGCTTTCCGACTTTTTTGTGCACCTTTGAGGACAAAAAATCTGGCAACACCGCCCAACTCTTGTTGGGATAATTGGTTTGCAAGCGTCCTTTGCAAAAGGTAGCCGTAATTCCTCATCACTCTGAATTCGTACGAGGTTCCCACTATAATAGCTCATTCATTTTTGCTCCCTCAACCAGCCAATATACGGTACATGAGCAGTCTTTTTTCAGTCGGCCACATGAATCATGCTGCTTCTACCGTAGAAAGAAGCACTTCTGTCCATTGTCCGGGGAGATGTTATCTAGTAACACACTTAAATTTGTCAAGCAGTCAAGACAAGATGAAATATTGCAGTACACATCTGTTTATTCACAAAAATGAGCAGTTTCGGCCTCAAAATAGCCTCCCTCAGTCTCCGGCTCCACAGGCTCTACGTACTTGGGGTGGTTTTTTTTACACTGTCATTAGTAACGTGCAGCTGTTAGAAACACCATGAGAAGGAGCGATGCTCTGGTAACAATGGGGGAAACTCTTACATGGAGTTTACCATGATGATGGATCCACAACAACAACGTTCATCATCTTTCTCTCTCTCTGTACCTTTCCGCCGACCTCGTCTGTTCATGAAGTTTGACACTTGAGAGGGACTTTCCTGGCCAGACAACACAAAACAGCAGCCGAGTGAAAGTACTTCTAATGGTAATTATTTCGTAACAGTACTTAACATTCTAACTGTTTAGGCCAGTTTGCTTTTGTGAAAGAGGAAGTTGCTGCCAACAGTGAGGGTTTCTGATAACAGGCGTGGACTGCTCGTACCATGAATGACATGAAGTCAGAATGATGCGTCTATGCATCAACAGTATATAGGTAGACAGAACATAGAACATCTGCACCACTCAGAGTATTCACGTGCTCTGGTAAAGAAAGCTTTTCTTCCTTCATACAAGAGAAAAGAGCCGCGCTGCCAGCGAGTTTCAGAAGCCTGGCCCGAGCAGGTCTGTCTGTGGTTCAATAAGGATCTTGACGAAGCAGTTGATGTTTTGTACGACGAGGAACGATCCCCACTGGAGCAGCGAATCAATGTGTTCGTTGAACTAAGAGCAAAGACAGGGATAAAAAATCTTCTACACTTCACTCATGCCGTCTCTGGCAGCCCTGTCGGCGAGGCTGAGTGAGGAAGTGGTGATGGCTTCCGACCTGGCCAGGCCGAGCCGACCGAAGGAGCATCTAGAATAAGCTCGGCTTGAGCGCGAGAAGGATCAGATCTTTTGCCGTGGGCCAGATGAGTGCTCGAAATGTGACAGGGACGCCCGAATGAACTTTGCCCGCTATTGACCAGACCTGGTCAAGCTGTGGTCTCGAGTCCACCTCGACTGGTAACCCTACCCAAAAGCTCGGTACCAAGCCCGACTCAAGCGTTAGCTCGGATCCATCACTAGAGCCAAGGCAGGAAGACAGAGAAAAACGTACCTAGCAGAAATAGCTGAAGTTGATCTCTGGTGGGCGTCCTCTGGTGTCGAATATCGTCAACCACGAAGACTTCAGACAGCTTGAAGAGAAGTCGAGACTTAAGCCCCGGAACCTTGAAGTAGCTGTGTCACAAAGAAATCATTTTAGGCTAAACAAAAATTCAAGACACTAATATTGTGGCGTATAGAAAGACCACAAGTGGAAGCTGTATAAATATCAGCATGTCGATGGCGTCAATGTAGTTAACGTCTCGTAATATCAGGTGCACTTGCTTCATTCAGCATGAATAAATATTTTTCAATAATACCCGAATCATGAAATTAATGTCTAGCATTATTTTTCTTTAACCAAAAAGAAGCTTTTTAGATTGTGAATTATGATAAAGCTATTCTAAGCCTTTCACTCAAGTTTTCTTCGTCTTCAACGACATTCGACACCAGAGGACGCTCAACGCAGCTGCCTCGATCAGATCAGGTTCTTCTTTGGCAAAGAAAGCTTCTTGGCCAAGTCAGGGAAGGAAAGCAAGTTGGGAAAACACGCACAAGTCCTCGACGTCTTCAAGTCAAGGCCACCTTTTTGGAAGGCTCTCAGCACCACAAACTTCTTCTGTTCCGGGCCTGAGGTCAGGTCGGGGCCACTAGAGGTACGCCCGCACCCAGCGGCTGGCAAGTCAAGTGAGTGGCGATGGGGGGAACGGCAGCGAGATCGACCTAGAAGTTTCGTCCCTGTAGTAATGCTGACCTAGGTAACTTGTGCTATGCTTGAGCTTGTACCACAAGGTGGCACAGTTATTTCTTGCACGAGGGACCACGTCTCGCTTCTGGTGTCGGTCCTTATCACCATGGAGTGGTTGGGGACGTTGCTGCTGACGTCATCAGTGAATTAACTAAGTTACGTGATTCATCACGCTCATCTTGTTCTCCCTCAGGCAGGAGGAGGAGTAGTTCTGGTCCCAGTTGCCGCTAAGATAACTGTTTGCTGAAAAGACTATGCCCAGTGATCAACTGAGGCACTAAGAGTGTATCTTGAATCTTTCAAACCTCTTGTACGTGTCTCGGCTCGGAAAGATCCATGTCAATTTCACACTACCCAATCTTTATACTTCTCACCACTTCTCAAAGATGTCACTACATCCAAGCCTGCTGAGTTCCATGGCACATGCCATAATCCACACTGTCATCCTTTTTTTTAATGTCTTCCAGGATGAGGTTGACCCCAATTCTAGTGACGGCGTTGTTGGTGTCCTCATGTCTCCAGGAGATAGAATGTGGGAGACGAAGCCGAGGACGTTCCAGCAGCAGCTCCAGAGGCTCCAGCATGAGTAGAAGGATTACAAACTTGTTCAAGTCCAAGAAGACCCCGTCTAGAAACCCCCAATCAAGCTATCCCAAGCAGACCTACAATGGCGGCCAGCTGGCGGGTGGAACAAACAACAAAGGATATCCGGTAGGTGAAGCTTCACTATGACCGATATTTATTGTCGGCTGCTGTACGAACATGCTCTGCTTGCACATGTGTACATGTAGAACAACGCTGGCGGCGGAGGTTTCGGCAGTTCGAATCAAGGCAACAAAGGATACCAGAGTAACATTGGTGGCGGAGGCTTCTCCAATCCCAATCAAGGAGGAAACAGGGGCCACCAGAACAACATCGGTGGCGGTGGTTTTGTCAACCCGAACCAGGGAAACAGGGGCTACCAGAGCAACATTGGCGGCGGCGGATTTGTCAACCAAGGAAACAGGGGCGGCTACCAGTATCAGGTAGGATAGAAGACACTGGCTGTCAAGTGTAAGAAAATGACACGCTTTTCTGTACCATCAACTCGTCTCAGGGTGGAAGTTTTTCTCCAACGCTGAACAATTACCAAGGGGCGAACAGGTATGGCATCTCGCCCAGCTACTACAGTTACCGAAACAACTTTGGCGGCGGATACTACAGCGGTGGTAGCTTCAAGAAAAGTACCAGTATCTTCGGTTCCGGCGGCAAAAAGGCGTTTGCGCTGGGCGCCGGAGCTGGATTTTTAGGCGGCGCAGTCGCTGCCGCCGGCGCTATGAGCGTATACCACCGGTACAGACAGCTGCAGGCCATGATGGCCTACAGGCATGGGCACGGTCTAGGCATGGACGACTACGACGGATACTATGGCGGAGGTGTGCAATTCAGAGTACTTGAGGTGCCTGCAGCGTTCTAAAGAAAGATGTGTGCTGCATTTACAGGCTATGAGATGGGATATAGATTAAATCCATATGGTCGTGTGGTGGTGAACGCCCAGGACTGTGTTGGCGGCTGTCCCAATCAGGCATTCTGCGACTATGGTATCTGCAGGTGCAGAGAAGGCTTCGAGGCGAGGTTCGGGGCCTGCTATCAGGACTTTGGTAGCGTCTACAATCAAAGGTTGGAGTACCCTGCGCACTGACTCTCCGAGTCTCACTTGCACTTTTGTCTTGCAGAGGCAGTCAGTTTGATGGCAGGACTTCTTTAAGCTTCAACCCATACATCCAATGCTCCAGCCACTCGCAGTGCCGTGAAAATATGGACATGAACATGGTGTGCCAGGAGCAGAAATGTCAGTGCAGGCCCGACATGAAATGGAACAACGATGTTGGAGAGTGCCAGATATTCATGGTGATGCTATCATAGAGCATGAAACAAGATTAGGTCTCGATACGACAATGTCATGCTGTTCACTTCTATAGGATATTGACTGCTCCACTGCAGACCCTAAGGTGATGGCCCTGGATGACGCAGCCTCTAATGATGCCTCAACAGCTCCCCTCTCCCCTGCTGGAAGTAATTCGACAGATGTCAGCTTCGAGGGCAATGGTCAAACTGCAAGTGGCGTGGCTCCTGATGGAATGCCGCTCAACTTAAGTGCTATAACAGCTAACGACACATTGAAAAACTCCATGATGTTGGAACTGGATGTCAACAAGACCACCGATGAAGAAATCAAGGCGCAGTTCTGCAGGGAAGTCGGCCTAATTTCATCCCAGTTTAAGGTACAAGCTGTCATTAGCGTAATCGTCGTAATCCTAATGCGATTTATCCTTCAGCAACAAAATGAATTCTTCTTCAACGATAACAAATTGCGCGACACCGCCATCGGCGCCTCCACCGTGGTCCTGATTGTGCTACTCGTGTGCTGCTGCTGCGGCTGCCTGTGTCTCTGCCTCTGTCTGTCAAAGCTGAAGGACTGTCTCACAGACATCCTCGGCGGGGGCGGCAGTTCAAGACAAGGCAAGTACGACCCCGACCCCGTGGACATGGGCAGTTTGGACAGTCCCCGTCGTGACCCGCAACAACCCCCGCCTGTCTACAATGGAGGAGAAGCTCCGCCTTACCCGCCTAATCCGGCGGCGGCGCCGGTGCAGTTGCCTTACCCTCCAGCTCCACAAACCGATCTTGCGGCGTATCCGCCACAGCCAGGTAAATCCTCCCATTCGAAAAAGTCCTTTTAACGATTCTGTGAAAAATTTGTCTGTCTCCCTATACAGGTTATAATCCATCCTATCCACCTGCTCCGTATCCTACTGCTTGAAGTATCGAGCGTGTTGAGCGTGTATGTACGTACACAGGAAGGGTTTTCCTTCCAAAACTTGACCCCGATGACCCAATCCCTTAAATAGTGAAGATCTATCGCTTAGCTTCGATAGTTTTCGTCATGTCGTCTAAAGTACTAAGGCATAAGAAATTCTGCAGTTTCATTCAATCGAGTATCTCGTATAACTAATGAGTCACATGGCGTCAAACTCATAGCTATTTCCCCCATTCGCTAAGTGTATTATAGTGTTAAGAAGTGATTTTAATCGTTTACAAATTTGCTGTGTGATACCTGTGATACATGCTCCGGCTTTACTGTGTAAAGATCTGACATCAGCTCTCGGACGAGATGAGAGTAATGATTGGCTGTGACCACATTACCATGTTACAAAGGCTATCATACCCATTTGTCGTAGTTCCACCTTAAATACTACTGTACAAAGTCATTGTGGATGTCGAGGAAAAGTTGTCGGTCACTGTAAAATTATGCGTCTAATGCCTTCTTGTTATCCACAAGATGTACGTAAAATAAAAGAGCTTAACATCATCTCTCACGTCCAGCTATATCCAATCCACTAAGAACCGGAGTGCTTTGGTGTAGTCTCCGGAAATCACCGTGCAAATAGCAACTGCTGATGAGCCCAGATACCAGCGACGAGTACTCTGCGATTAGCGACTCCTCCAGAGCCCAAGCCGATATCACAGATGCTTTTGATAACAGGATCAGGGTTTCATAGCAGTCGGTATCCACGCTTACATTTTGTTGCCGTATAATAACTCGTGATGCCATGACGTAAGCTAGCATCATGTACCTTTGGTCCGTTATCTCTGTGGTGCTCTGTTGAGTACATGACAATTCATCACGTGCACAAAACCTGCAACAGAGCTTCACGGAATTCGTCATTTCTCCCGCTGCACTGCAACTTGGGCAACATGTTCTCTGCCGATGACGTGACCTTATCCCCAGGTGTCACGTACACCGTCCTGGACTCCCCGCTGGTGAAGGAGTTTGAAGCTGCAAGTCTAAACAACTCAGGGACGGTGCATCTGCAACCCCATGACCTGGTTATGCCAGGAAGTTTCCTCCGATACCAGAAACTATACAGCGAGTTTAAGGTCGAGGACGACGATGTCTGGATCAGCAGCTTTCCGAAGTGTGGTAGGAATACTCAGTTCTTCAGGGTCGAAACAGGATAGAAGCGAATTCCCTTCATTTTAGGAACGACTTGGACTCTGGAAATGGTGTGGTGCATTATGAACGACTTGGACTTTGAAAAGGCCTTGAAGACTGATCTGAACTTTCGGGCTCCATTTCTAGAGTGCGTCATTTCTTTATCTATTCAACCTTCGATTTAAACACCGCAGACACAGTCGAATTCGTACTAGCATACGTGCATAGCCACAATAGCTGTACCTTCTCTTTTTTAACCCTTGCTTCGTTCCTTTCCCCTTAGGGAAAAATGAAAAAGTTTATGAGTCCGTGAAAAGCTGTGGTTAAAAGCTGTACAACCGTACAGTGATATTCCAGCTGTACATAACAAATTCATTCATTTGTCCTAGACCTAATGAGTTAATTTTTAGCTCCGACCAAGCAACGTCATAGTTCCTATGGCTCAGACGGCTACATGAATCAAAAACCTCGGTCCTTACTTGATTCTTAAAAGCTTGTTCCCCTGTATAAGGTTTCTAGCGTCATCTGTGACAGCATCACTTTTTTGACAGGTTGAATTCCTTAAGCGACCCCAACCTTCATAAAAGTAGGCCGGATATGATGCAGTTGATCAAGAACCTGGAGTCCCCAAGAGTTATCAAGACGCATTTTTCTTGGGACATGCTTCCTGAGGAGCTGAAGAAGAATGAAAAAGCTAAGGTAACTATCATGACGAGTGACTACAGCAGAATTCCAGACTGCCACATCCCCAGATCGTCTACGTGACAAGGAATCCAAGGGATGCGTGCATGTCTTTCCTCAATCATGCGAGAATTATGAGAGGATATTTTGGATCAGCAGAACTCTTCGTGGAGACTTTCGTCAATGATGTTTGTATGTACGGTCCTTTCTTTAAACATGTTCTTAGCTTTTGGAATAAGCGACATATGCCAAACGTGCTGTTCATCACGTACGAGGAGATGAAGCGTGACTTGGCTTCAGTGATCAGGAGGACGTCACAGTTCTTAGGCAAACCAGTTCCGGAGGAGAAAATGGATTCGTTCGTCAAGCATCTGTCCTTTAACAGCATGAAGAACAATGATGCCGTGAACCAGTCCGCAGCAGTGGAGGTAATGGCGTACAAGGAAGTACAGCAGTAAAAGCAGCCCCCTTGTAATCCCCCGAGCGCTTTACGATGTGGGTGTGTCACATGGTCCTCCCTTCTCCCCCATGCGTGGCGCCTGTAAAAGAGTTTTTTAGAAGACTTCATAAGGTAACACCAGGTCTTTGGCAGGGGGATATTGGACCTTCTCATATTGGGAAGTGTCCATGGCGGGATCAACTCATGGAAGGGTTGCTTACGGTCCTCACTGGCCAGAACTCCTTGGCCGTTCAGTTCAGTCTCTGCTTTGGTATCGTACAAAGTATAGTAGAGCTCGTGGTGAAGCTTCTACTTTTAGGAAACCAACAAACTGTTCAAAGCCAACTCGGAGAGGACTTCTTTCATGAGGCAAGGAAAGGCCGGATCGTGGAAAAAGGAACTGAGTCCGGATATGCTCGCCAAGTTTGAAGCTTGGGAGAAGAAGTGGTTAGAAGGATCAGACCTGCGATTTGACTATGACTGAGGACTCCGTCTGAGCCATCTTTCTGCTTCACTGGCAGCATTCGCTTGGCGCTGGCTAGACTGTGACACTGCAGGTGTGGTCGACAAAGTCAGCTTGTAGTCATCGTACCTTTACAGAATCAGTTACATAATAAATGGGTACATCAGCTGCTGCTTGAGGCAACCCGTCGTGATAAATCGATTGGAGTATAACGTCAAACCGCCCTTCGTCACGCTTCCATTGTACTCGTATGTTATTAAAACTAATTGGTTAGTATATTAATGCAATCCTAACCATTGTTTGTAGCAGTGTGCAAGTAGCGCGTGAAATCGTGCATGCCGAGCGTTGCTTGACTAGCACTGATTAGTCGGGGCTCAATTGCCTTTTGTGTTCCTTGACCTCACTGGGTATGTTGAATCCTCAGAACCGGATTGAGAGAAGTATTCATACAGACTGAAGCTAATGCTATAGGAATGCTTAGTTCACACGTGCTTTAGAGCGCTCTCCTGATCAACCTCATACTCGTGAAACAGATAAAATTACATTGAGGAGGTGCACAGAGCAGCTGTGAGCACATTCACGTACTGACGAACATCAGGATCACTCGGCTATGGCTGGGACAGAAGACGCTGTGGATTATAACCTCAGTGAAGGGGTGACCGTTGAAGAACTGCCGGAGGAGTTGATCGATGCCTTCCAGAAGTCACAGAAGAGTTACACTAAGGGATTTGTTCGCCTCCAGCCCTACAACCAGGTTCTGCCAAGGATCTTCTGCGCCTATGAAAAGCGGGTGAAGGAATTCAAGATCTACGATGATGACATCTGGATAGGAAGCTTTCCAAAGTGTGGTGAGTTACTGTGACTGTAAGTTCCCGTCGTACCTGTTGTGTATACCTGTGTGTGGTCGAGCTGCCACAGCCGTCCGTCACCTGAGTCGCTCGAAGAAGTTTTTGCCTCTTATTATTCGTCCACGACTCTACTCTGTGCTATGACTGTGTGATATCCCAAATTGATCGATATTTTGCAAATATCGCGATATTCGTTATCAATACGATACATGTATGTGGCACGGACTTACCCACAACAAGTTTCAGGCTCATATCATAGGATAGCACCTGAACTTGTCTTGATTACAGGAACCACCTGGACTGAGGAAATGGTTTGGTGCATTATGCACGACCTGGACTTTGAGGCTGCGGCCAAGACAACCCTTGATGAAAGGATCCCTTACTTTGAGTACTGTGCTTGTTGTATGCTTGGTTGTGATCTCTGCTCATTCGTGTCAATTTGAAAGGTTAGTGTCAATTTGGGGTCCGGACTATGACTTCACTGGCATTATCGACACCATAAAGCTTTCGGCAGAGCTTCCCAGACAGCGGATACTCAAGACGCACTTGTCTGCAGAAATGCTGCCGAATGAATTCCTGGAGAAGAAAGCAAAAGTAAGATGAAACTGTCCGTGTCTGTGAGAAAGATCCCCTCAGCAATATGGAAACGATCACTATTGCAGCTGATCTACGTGGCTCGCAACCCTCGCGACGTCTGCGTCTCCTTCTTCAACCACTGGAAGATCCTGGAGGGCTTCCACGGCGACTTCGATATCTTCGTCGACGCCTTTCTTAACGACGTGTGCGGATATTATACCCCATTCCTTCAACACGTTCTCGAATTCTGGAATCTGAGCAAGAAGGAGTCCAACGTCCTCTTCATTTTCTATGAGGACATGAAGCGAGACCTGGCAGCAGTTATTAAGAAAATTGGCAAATTTCTGGGCAAGGAAGTCTCCCAGGCGGACCTACCCAGACTGTTGGACCACCTCTCCTTCGACAAGATGAAAAATAACGCCGCAGTGAACAAGCAAGAGTGGATTAAGGTAAGTAAGCTTTTCAAGTAGGTGCGCGGTGCTGGTGATATCCAACGTAGACGACTTCACTTTCCAGATCACCAATGACACGTACAAGGTCAATGCAGAGAGCACCGCATTCATGAGGAAAGGACGAGCTGGAGACTGGAGAAGTCATCTTTCTGAAGATCAAGTGCGTCGCTTTGAGGCTTGGGAGAAGAAGTCGCTGGAGGGATCTGACCTCAAATTTAACTATGGCTAAATAAGAAGTAAGCATGAAGTTAGTTACACTTTTTTTGACAATAACACTCAAAATATCCTCCACGAATGAACTTTAATCACGTATGTCTTCAGAATATGACTCAATGTCTTTTTTACCAAGAAGACAAATAAAAGAGATCATTCAAAACAGAAGGATCCTTAAATCTTGATTTTTGCTTGAAATAACCTAGATCCTTTTCCTTGTTTTTGACGTTTTACACACACAGTACATTGTGTCATCAACAGGCATTGGCGCAACTTCCGCACTTGCGGTGAAAGCTTGGCTTACACAGCAAGACTTCTTCCTTTCCTGTAGACATAGAGGGGCTTCCTTTCTAAGATTGGCACAGGCACTTCAAATCATATCCTCATCCCTGTCCAGTGCAGTACCTTCAATCATGGCCTTGACTTCAGCCGAGGAGTTGGAGTCTTGCATCCTCAATTCTTTTCCATTCAGCTCCAGACTCAATAATTCAACATGCTCAAGTCAGGGGGGACTTTTGCAGGCCAGACCGGAGTGATGTTAACGCTCCCGTTTCCGGTGCAAACTAGATGCTTATTTGCTTGTTTTTCTACTACAGTGTGCTATCAACGTATTAGTACTTAACATCCATGGTAAATACAGAACTTAAATAAACATATAGCACTTTCGGATGGCCCCATTCGAGCACTGAGACAGAAGATCTTCACCAAATCTGGAAGAAATTCAGGTTGGCGTTCCTCCCAGACTAGGAGTGAATTCCAACCTGCCACAGCCGGTGGAACCAGGAATGGATATCCCCTCGACGTTTTGAGTGGGAGGGTGGGAAACGTCCATCGGTTCTGTGAGCACCGAGTCTAAAGTGGAGAGGTACCTGGCGTGCATTTGCTCCACGCGACCTCGGAAAATGTTGGGCCCTAGCCACTGACTCAAGAATCCGGTGGTCGCCACCGCCGCCGCTCTCGCTAGGGCGTGCTCGCACTCACACGAGTAGAAGAGCGGTTCCATGAAAGACTCCAGGTGTCGCTTGAAGGGTCGTTTGCCCAGTCCTCTTGCCAGGTCTGGCAATCTCTTCATTGCAGTCTCCATGAAGCTGTAGTGCATCGTGTAGTGGCGTATGCCGCATGCCGAAGCCACATCCTCCACCAGAGGAGCCAGAAGAAGGCGATGATCTTCGCCCAGCTTACTTGACTCAGACAACAGCTCTGCCAAGAGGTGAACACAGCCGTCGGCAAGTTCCCAAGGCTCGGATTCTTTGCGAAACTTGGCGTCTGAACAGCCACCGCGACCCATTTTGGGCGCTAAAGAACCACAAGAGTACATCTGCTGGTTCTCGTGCAATGATGGATCGTTGTCTCTCATCCGCTTGGCCACTCCGAAGTCAGCCCTTTCAGGAAAGAGATCGCTGTAGCGGGCGCTTTCGGCTGGTTGGTCCTTCAGCCCCAGTAGACCCTCTTTGATGAACTTTCCCAAATCGTCTACCAACTCGTCCGGATAGGTCTTCGCAGCGGAAGATAGCGCGAGTGCAGCACCTTGGCGAACTGACGAGATTGGATCTCTCAGGTTGGTCACCATTAGAGGTTTCAGTTTGGACAACTGCTCGCGACACTCATCAGGGTAATGGGCGACGAATTTGCCGGCTGCAACGCAAGCCGTGTCTCTCACAGGCCAGGAATCATCGGCGAAGGCTTCGAGTAGTACCGTGAGCAGTCCTCGGACGTGTGATCTGACGACAGCGGAGCTCAACTTGGCGGCGAGTTCAGCTATGCAATGACAAGCGGCTTCTCGCACAGCGTGGTTATCTGCAGATATGCTGCGGACGTAAAACGCCACCACGGACTCCAGGTGCTGCTCCACGAGCGCGCGGCCGCGCACACCCACCAGTTGGCGCCAGGTCGTCTGGCAGTAGATTCGCACGCCTTCCGCCATGTAGTACCGATTAAGGCAGAGCACGGGCAGCAACTGCGGGAAGTAAGCCTCTCGCCTCTCCTCTGTCTCGAGGCAGGCGAGGAACCGACGACAGGCGACGGACGCAGCTAGACGCACCTGACTCCAGTTATCGGCCATGCCCTCGGATATATGTGCGGCCAACTGCGCTCCTATGGCGGAATCGATGCCGCCGTCAGAATTCACCAACGCCTCAGACGCCACCAGGGCCGCCACCGTGGCGTGCCCAGTTTCCCGCACAAAGCGATTGGTATGTTTGAGTGATGAGAACACCAAGTCCAGAAGTTCTTGGTCGAGATAAGGTCGGAACGCCTCTCCACATCCCTCCACCATACGTTGCAGACACAGCATCGACGTCTCCAGGTGTCTCCAGCCGGCTGTGTCGTGAAGGACGTTGCTGGCTTTGGATTCTTGCGGATGTTGATTCTCCGGCGGCGCCCGCTCCAGGTCTGATTTGATCATGTTCAATAACTTATCTTTCACTCCTTCGTAGACGGTAGAACCCAGAGAGGCGCAGAGAACCCCCAAGACGACGCCCGAGGCTGTGCGAACCCGCACCTCGTCGTGGATGAGTAGCCGCACACAAGTCTGTGTAAGAGCTTCAGAGAGAGCCTCAGCTTCCCCCTGCTGCTTGCATGTTTTTTCGGCCAGGAGGAGATAGCCCAACTTGGTCTCCCAGGAAGTCTCCGAGCCGGCGATGACTGCGCACTTATCTGCCAGAAGGGCGCGTAGGCGGTGTCGCCCCTCACCGTCGTCACCAGCCATAGCCGTGTCCGCCATCTGCAAGCTCCTGTCTCGATCTAGCCTATTGGCACTAGTAGCCAACGACCATAACTCCTCCAACTCGCAGTTGGGCTTCTCCATGACGAGGACGAACGCACCAGCTCAGGCGAGGCAGTTTAAGTCTCGGTCGAACTGCGTCGGAGACTTTTGTTTACGTCGGTTTTTCGACGTCGGTGAATTGTAAGAGTTGCCAATTCTAGAAGTGTGGTCCGAGCTCTGGATCTTAAGGGACACAGCCCGGAGGACCACACGAACACGAAGTCACTCTTCTTTGGAAAGGTTTTGAATTCATTGTAGCATTTTAGATAGAAACGTGATGTACATGAAAATACAGTATTTCATTCTTACCATTCTCCAAGACGTCTTGTGGTCAATAATATTAGAGCATTCTTAGTCAAGAAATATGTCTGTGTAACTGCAAAGTTCTCTAGCATCAACAGAACTGATCCATGTTCATGGAGTCACCTCTACTCAAAACAGTGTTGTGGTTCTCACTTTTCTCGGAAACTTTGCTTTTGTCGACCTTTTCATGACATCTGACAGTGGCAAAGGCAAAGTCCTTGTCAACCAGCACAAAGCAACTGAAGTGAAAGTGTTACATTTGACAGGAGAAGCTTTATAATACAGGGTGAACTGACCGAGAAAGTTATTTTTAATTTTGATGAAATGAAAATGCTTCTAATGTTAATGGATTCAGGTGTCGGGCTTAGTATAATGGGATGGTTTGAGTGTATGAGCAGATTCCTATTTGCCCAAAGAAAGAACTGCTATATAAATAGTTGTAACATGGAGTACGATGGTGAAGACACTTATGAGTTCGAGCTCTACATATATTCATTCCAGCCTCTGTCTATGCAGTCAACACTCGATTTTGTTAACTTGTCTGTCCCAGGGAAGAAATTGACAAAGTTGATGGTGACAAAATCGAATGTCGACAGTATTGGGTTCAATTCTATTCAGCCTTTAATAGGGAAATCTTAGGGAGGACAAAAAATTACATTATTTGTCCTCCATCCGAGACCGCCCACTCAAGCAGCTCGGGGGCGAAATACGTGATAATGACGTCGGCGCCCGCTCTCCTGAAGCTGGTCATCATCTCTTCCACGGCCTGTCTCAGCTGGAAGGCGCCAGCGTCTGCGGCGTGGTGCAGCATGGCAAATTCGCCAGAAACCTGGTACACTGCGAGTGGATGAGTCGGATGTCGATCTTTTACCTCTCGGAGCACGTCCAGATAGGCGAGTCCTGGCTTCACCATTAGCATGTCGGCTCCCTCGCACACGTCCCTGGGAACGAACGAGAAGTTAGGGGACTCCGGGGACGGGTCTGCCCGGGACAACTCATACGCGTACCTGTCCGCCGCTCTTAGCGCCAATCCGCGTCCTCCAGGAGGTAGTTGGTAACGCTTTCGGTCCCCGAACGCCGGCGCGGAGTGAGCGGCATCACGAAAAGGACCGTACAGGCTGGAGGCGAACTTGGTCGAGTAGGACATGACGGATACCTAAATAAGGTTCATCTTAGCGATTTTATGGCAGCTCTTTCAACAAGAATCGGCCGACGGCTGAAGGCGGGCGAAACAGAAGAAAACAAGTAAGCCGCTAAAAGCAGTCTAACTACTGGGCCGCCAGCAACTGGTCCCGCTCGAACAACAAGCTTCAACAATTCAGTTCAAAACGTTCCCGAGAGGTCGTCGGTGACGTTCGCCCTCGCCATGGCTCTCCGCGAGGTGGTACCCGACCAAACCGCGCCTCCCCGTGGCGGTCGCCAGCAGTCCAGATGCTTCCACGTGTCCACGGGTGGTTCCAGGTCCACTTTGCAAGAGATCGAACTGGCCGACGGAGCGGGCGGGTTCGCCTACGCTGCCGACCCTCATTTTCCCTATACTGCCAATCGCTTCATCGTGTGGCGTGCGTCCGGGGACACCTTGGAGCTCACCGAGGAGTCGCTCGACTTCCGCCTCGAGGGCAATACTGTGAAGTACCGCTTTGTGGACTCGCCAGTGCTGTCGCGCGGTGGCGTCGCCATCTACGAGACAGCCGGACAAGCCAGTGTCGCAGTCCTTGTGGCCACTGTATCTGCGGTACACAAGTTGGTCTTTCCGCACCCTAGGAGGATTCATAAGATGAGCCAGCATCTGGTTAAGAGGCCAGAAAGGGATGGTATTCCGTCTGTCTTTGCTGATGCTACCGCCGCCCAAGCTAAAGAGACGTACCACATCGTCCCTCCGGCCAATGCGACCTGTAAGTTTTTCTCGCTTTGTTTCTCACCTGCAAGCAAGTGTTTAATACGCAATACGTTGTTTTCACTTTCAGCGCCGTTGCCAAACTTGGCCGCCTGCTGGCTGTCACCCAGCGACGAGGCGATGTTCTTGCTTTCGAACTCCTCTGGTGAGATACAGCTGGTACAGCTGGCCAACTTGAAAGGTCTGGTCACCGTGCAACAGCTCAAGTCGGGGTCATACCTGGGCAGACTGTGGGGTAACCTAATGAGCAAGGGTGATGCAAGCGCCGAGGCACCGGCCAGTCTTACAATCCAGGAACTATTCAGCGACGTCTACGTCTTCGCCATTTGTCGGGATCACAAATTCAGGATGTGGTCCACGAGTCAGTGCACCAGTAATTCTTCTGTACGGTTGGACTCTTACCCATCACTCTGTTTTATTACTTTGTAGCATCTTGCGACTGTGTGATGGCAGAAGACATCCTTTCATGCACTACCAGTGAAACCCGGAACCTAAGCCCTGGGTCGCAGAGTCATCTCATCCGCAAAGTGGTGGATCCCAATGCCAAGGGCCTTTCCCTGGCGCTGTTTCTTTGCTTCGCCAAACAGGCGAAATTCTGCATCGTCAAACCTTCTCGGATTGATGGGCAATACCAGTTGACTCATGTCGCCACTATCTATGCTCCCGAGGTATGAAGATTCATCAGTGGTCCCCAGCCCGACTGATTACTCGATATCTGTGTACCACTTGCAGCTAGATCTTGTGGACTTCCATGCCAGCCGAGATCATCTGTGGGCCTTGTGGTCGAACTCTGACGGGATTCCTATGGTCAGGTACGCCACCTTCTCAGGTGGAAGTGATGGCTCCGGCGAGGCTGGCTGGACAAATGTTTTTCTGGAGGAGCCTCTCGATCCAGATCTAATGATACACCCGCAAGGCAACTTCGACCCAAGGCAGTACTACATGAGGGAGATCTTTCGACCTGGAAGGTTTTCCGCCACAACCCTGACTAAGACTATCGGGGTGAGCAAAGCAGCGTTCAGCATTGTTGCATATGTCTGATTCTGCCCTTTGTTTTAGATATATCGGCGATCCTTGAGCACGTCAAATCAACTTCAGTCAGAGGGAATGAGCCTCTCCCGTCTCCGTGAGGAGGTTTGCGCAGCTGTAGAGGGCGAAATATGCAATCAGGTGTCGTCCAATGAGATCTCGGAGATCTCAGACGAAGAGTACTTGGAAGTGGCACACGTGGCGTGGGCCAAATTCTTTTCCTGTGCAGTCCAGTACCGTCAGGCAGGTCTCGCTCCCCTTGGCCTCATCGGTGATGATGCTCTGGACACTATCTGTCTCGTCAAGAAGTCCTCGCTTAGCTTCCTGCGCCCTGTAGACGCGCTGGAGCAGCTTCAGCTCAGCCCAGACTCTTCCTCGGCCGATGTATTCCACGTCACTCCTGTCCTAAGGGAGGACCCTGCCCTTGCTGCTGATGTCGTGTGCTTGATGCGAGCAGCGGCACTTGTGGCAGCACGGATACCACCAGCGGCCGCTGATGCCTTCGCACATGAGCTTGTGAGACTCGTGAGTCCGGATGCTGCCGCGCGAACCATCGCTCGTTCATTATTATCTGAGGATGGCGACGTGGCCCAAGCGCTTTCAACCTGTCTTCAGCACGTGGGCGACATCGCCAGAGCCATGGAAGTCCTTCTAGTGGGGCTTGAACTTGATAGAGGCATTGTAGCTCACACGGGATTGGCGCCACCTCCAACCAATGAAAACGAGAAAAACGTGTTCGCCTCGCCCATGGGAGTGAGCGTGCTGGCGCAAACCCTTAATCAGGTTGCTCACGCAAGGTATGGTGCAACAGCTTGTATGCAATTTTGCTCTTTAAACTAATCACCGTTTCTATTATCTTGGCAGATTCAATCTGACTCGCGATCTGCTAGTTTTGCAACTGCTAATGCTCGACTGCGGGGTCGTACAGAGCGCTGACGCTGCCGAGACCATTCATTCCACGCTGATCCCTCGCGCCGTCGTGATGGCCCACTGCTACTTCGTGCTGGTGTGGCTCAATGAGACGCCGGCAACTGCGCCACCCCCAAACTCTCTTGAGCAAGGTCTCCGCCAACTGGCCGTTCTTAGGATAAATGAATCCAACGCATCCAACTCGTTTGAGCCGGGCATGGAGGCATTGGCGCAGCTGGCGCGTCGATCGGGGCGAACGTTGACTCTGGCAGAGCTGTTTCTGCGGGGTCCTGGTGGAGTGAAGTCACGTTCACTGCTTACGTCGACCGAGGAGTCTGCCGGGTTCTGTGGCAGAGCCTGGCGGGATGTGCTCATGCCCCTCGTGAACATCGCGGCGCAGTTGCTATGGCCTCGATGTGCAGTAGCCACCCTACAGCAGTTCCTTCTGTCAGCGTGCCAGCACATGCAAATCCAGGTGAGGCGACAAAAGACGACCATGGTTTAGAAGCTTAATTGTAATTTTTCTACAGGAATACGTCCGGTTGCTGAGTACTTGGTGCGACTGGAATTGCCACTCTCGTCAGTTCCTCTTGGGATCTGCCTTACTGAGTATGGGTGAGCCAGAGAAGGCTTCTGACTGGATGGTTCAGGCTGCTGGCGGGATACCTGGTGACAAATTCCTAATGCAGCACCTTTTTGGTGAAACTGGATTTCAGCTGGACAATGAAGGGCTACAAGTTAGATTTTTCCTGAAAGTCATCGAACTCTTCCAACAGTTTGGATACTACGACTTCGTCATTGACCTCGCTAAGATAGCAATGGACGTCTGCGACGGAGACGATCCCAATAGGGTAAGACAAGTGTTCTCCTGCGCATTGCGCTTCACTTATACTTACCTCCTTGTCTTAGGCTACGCTGTGCTATATTCTGTTCTCGCACAACTTGAAACTGGGTCACAACATGGATGCCTATGACGCCATGATCATGAACCCTGATCGCTCTCGTCGAAAAGACTCCCTCCGCCAGTTCGTAGTCACGCTGTTTGAACGACACCAACTGAAAGAATTAGCATCCTATCCTTACATCGACATGCTGGACGATCTGAAGCAGATTGTGGAAGCCAGGGCGAGATCCGTTGATCTCACGGTGAACAACTACTACGACTTTCTATACTCGTTCCACATTGCTAAGGAGAATTACAGAAAGGGTGAGACTCGGGTAACCTGAAGATGGCTCGTCTTAACTAGCACTTTCATGTGTTTCAGCTGCCTCGGTCATGTTCGAATGTGGAATGAGACTGGGTACCGAAGCTTTCACTACTGAAGGTCTCAATCAACAGGCCAAGTGCTACCTCGCCTGTCTCAACGCCCTTAGCCTGGTAAAAAAAGGCAGGAAATATTATTGGCCTAGAGCTTTTTTGACCTCTTCCTTTGCTTCCAAGGTCAATGAGGACTACGCTTGGTTGGTCAAGCCTGTCCCGCACTTCCTGTATGTACCGCAAGAAGCTCCCCCTGACCCACTCCTCCCTCCTGGCGTCAGTCCTAAGAGGTCCGTGGACGGTGAGGAATTACTAGAGGTGGAGCCTTTGGAGAAACCTGCGATGGAGGTGCTCGAACGCGCGGATATCGAAAGGGAATTGGAGTTGGTGTGGGCCAGACTGAAGCTACCACAATCGTCTTCCCCGACTGGTCCAGGGATGTCTGCAGAAGAGATTACCTCATTGCTGGCGGCTGCAAACCGCTTTAACGATGCAGCCCGCCTTTGCCGGCTCTTCGACTTGGACCCGAGGCCAATGCTGGAGACACTTGCTGCGAAATGCGTACGCCTGTCTCGAGCAGATGCTAATGCTGCCGAGAGAGAGGCGGCTTGGGAATGGCTTCCTGGTGAATCTGGGATGGAGGCAAATGCAGCGGAGGCCGCGTGGAATTTCCTGGAGAACATACTGGAGCGGTTGGAAGAGCGAGGACAAAGCAAGTTGTACAGAGCTGTATCGGCGAAGCTCTTATCCCTGGGAGCAGTATTGCCGGTGTGGATCATTGCCAAGTACAAAAAGGTGAGGTATCGCTAATATTGTCTACGTCAACCGAGTAAAGCGACCCTACATCTAATACAGATATAGGGAAATGGATTTTCTACATTAAGTCTGAAGATGATAAGCAACACAACTGCTAAACCGAAAAATACCAAACTTTTGGGTTGTGTCAGGGGTACCTCTGGATATTGTTGTAAGGTCAAGTTGTCTTTCTCTTTGCTCAGAAGTGGGTGAATCCAAAGATAAACTTCTCCTGCAAAAAAATGGTAAAGTAAGGCCTGATTTCAAGAAGCAAGCCTAAGGGGTACGTCCATTATCGAGCACAAGAACACTGAAGATTGCTCGCCTCATATTTTCAGTGCGACCTGTGCAACTCCAACAGCGCCGAGTGCATGAGCAGTGCGGAACTCTGGGCTGTGTCTTTTGATAATGCGAACTGCGCCATGTACCTCCGCTAGTTTTTATTTATATTAAATTTATACTTTTATTATGCATTAGGTGAATGCAGCAGAACTTCTTCGCTTATACCTGACAAACGGCTACCTCGAGGACGCCACCATGCTGGCTTGTGAGTTCATCTCTGCGATTCTTGGGGAAGGAAAGGAATATTTCGGCCTGCAAACTTCTCTGAATGCGAATGCCCCACCTGTGTGGCTGCCAATCAACACTTTGGACCAGGTCATCATGGAGCTCACTTTTCACAAAGCAAATCCTCACTACGAGAAGGTTAGCATAAAATATACATGTTAACCTTGAAACCACCTTTTAAACTACTTGCTGTCGCCTTTCAGCTCCTTCATCGCTTGAATGAAAAGGTTCAACAGTATCTGGACACTGTCGAGAGGGTTTCTGGTGACATGATCATGTTGAAGATGCAGTAGATCAAGAAGTTATTTATGTCGACAAAGTGCCTAAATATACTTGAATCTCCGAAATCACCGTGCGTAGTTTGTACTATTACCATGATTGAAACTCACTCACCCTGTTGAGATATCCAATCTCCTTGAGCATGACTTTGATGGCCCTGACCCTGCCATCCATCATGTCGGAAGGAGCCACGATGTCGGCGCCAGCTTCCGCGTAAACTCGGGCAATCTTGGCGATGGTGTCGATGCTTCTGCCGTTGTCAATGTAACCTTCGCTGCCGATGGCGCCGCAGTGACCATGGTCGGTGAAGGGACACAGGCAGACATCGCAAGCTACCAGCAACTCCGGTATGTTGGCCTTGAGTAGGCGGGTAGCGGACACCACTGGATTAGACGGGGAAGCGCCAATCTCTCCGGTGGGCGTCTGCACAGAGTATCACATCACACTGGTACCAGGAGTGAGTATGAATTGCCCGGAACACCTGCTCTGACCTTTTTGGCGCTTGTGACCGAGAACAAGAGCACCGCCTGAAGTCCCTTTCGTACGAGAGAGGTCACGAATTGCAAGGCTCTGTTCTCGCCCATCCTCTTCACGCCTGGCATGGATGGGATAGCCTGCTCGTCGTTTGGATCATCGACAATGAAGAGGGGCAGCATCAAACTACTGGTATCCAAGCTGCTGGAAGTGGACTGCCAGCGGCGTAAGGTGGGATGGCAGTAGCTGGAGTGCAATCCGAAGGTGGCGGAGGCGCCGGCGGAGGCCATGTCGTTGTCCTGAGTTGTAGTCGAGAATGTTGAGTAAAGAAACCGGATTTTTCAGCGACGAAAACTTGTTGCAGTTGCTCGAGCTGCTTGGACTGCGCGTGAGGTGGCACTTTGTGTCGGTGTCGCTAGATGCGTCGAGCATGCACTCCCAGAACATGCAGTCGTCTGTGACAGCCGGTCTGAGGTCAGCTGATCCAACTTTCACATGTAAACAATCAACACTTCCAACGTGAAGTGCATATAGCATAGAGCCTGCCGAGATGGATCCTACACATGCTCGCGAGGTCTACGCCAACATGAGCGACGACCAGAGGCGCGAGCTGGCGGAAATGCTGGACAAGCAGCTGGATGAGTATATGGACAAGTTTGAGGCCACGGGAGAACGGTACCTGGACAGGTGGAACGAGGAGACTTGGGAACAGGAAATGGAGGAGCATCCCTTCTTTACGCGAAACATCGACCCGTCCAAGGAGCTCCCTCCGCTTCTTCAGGGTATTCAGGATCTCAAGTATTCTCCTGATGAGAACACTCCAGAAGAGTTAGCCAAGAACTATAAGGAGGATGGCAACTTCAATTTCAAGTGCAAGAAGTACCGCCTGGCGGTGGCCAGCTACACGGAGGGACTTCGGCAGCGTTCTGACGACACGCTTCTCGAGACTCAGCTTCTGACTAACAGGGCGGCGGCGCAGTTTCACTTGGGCAACTACAGGTCCTCCCTCTTGGACTGCCGGCTGGCGCTCTCCAAGACTCCAGAACACGTCAAGGCAGTGACCAGAGCTGCCCACTGTTGCTTGCAGTTGAAGCGTTGGGAAGAGGGCAAAAAAATGTGCGACGTGGGATTGCAGGTCAACCCCAGTGATTCACAGTTGCTGGACACGAGAAAGCTCATCGTGGCTGGGGAGAAGGAGACGGAGAGGAACCGCCGGCGACAAATAGCGGCTGAGAAAAGAAGAAGAAGTGAAGAGCAAAAGCTTTTGGACGTCATCACGGCCAAGGGGATCAAAGTAGAGAGGAAAGGAGCGTCTTCTGATCTGTCGTTAGAGGACTTGGAACCAACTCACCCAGCAGCTGCCAGGAAGAAGGTCCATTTCTCTGAGGCAGAGACTTCCAAGCTGGTATGGCCGGTACTGTTTCTGTACCCTGAGCATGGAGAGACGGATTTCGTGGAAGAGTTTGGAGAGGACGATGTTTTTGACGACCACTTGGAGGCCATGTTTGGCAGTGAGATAGAACCGGCGCCCTGGGACGAGGAGAAAAAGTACCTTCCGGACAAGATCAAGCTGTACTTTGAGGACTGCAACACCTCCAAACTTATTGAAGTAGAGAAAAGCCAGTCACTTCAAAGCGTTCTCAGTCAAGGAGGTTATTTGGTCCGCGGAGGCACACCAGCCCTAATTGCTTTAGTCGATGGAAGCAAGTTTCAGTCAGAATTCTTGCAGAAATATGACTAACCATTGCATGAATTCGTGATGCAGCCAGAAGTCAACTTATTTTGTACGTTATTTTTTTTTTAGCCCATACATAAAATGTCCGTCTCGGTCGTCAATCGCACTGCTGCATCCGCCTCCTCAGCCTTGAAGTTTACCGTAGTGGCCGAGTGTTCCACCTCCAAGGCCCGGGTTGCCAAGATGGAGCTTCCGCACGCGACGGTGGACACACCTGTGTTTATGCCCGTTGGCACGCAGGGTACTCTCAAGGGGATGCTGCCGGAGCAGCTTGAACGGATGGACTGCAGAATAATCTTGGGGAACACGTATCATCTGGGAAACCGTCCGGGCGTCGAGGTCCTCGCCAAGGCGGGAGGCCTACACAACTTCATGGCATGGCGAAGAGCTCTGCTCACAGACTCTGGTGGATTTCAGATGGTCAGTTTGCTTGAGCTGGCAGCAATCACCGAGGAGGGAGTCAAGTTCAAGTACGATAAGCTTACCAGAATGTACGCACACTCTTTGCATGGTAGCATTAACTTTCATGCTTAATCGGAGCAACTTGGGCGTTTGACGGTGCATGTGTGTGCGCGCGTGGGGGGGGGGGGGGGCGTGAGTGCGCGTCACTGGACGCACTTTATCCCGGGAGGTCAGACCTACAGGGCTGTGGGCCGATGACCAACATCTGGAGAGACGATGACGCTTGAGGCACTAAAGTTAAATCTACATTTTGCGTGCTCAGTTCTCCGTATGACAACACCGAGTGCATGTTGACCCCTGAAAGATCTGTGGAGATCCAGACAGCCATCGGCGCCGATATCATGATGCAGTTGGACGACGTTGTGGACGCCAAGCACGACGACCCCGACCGGTTCGAGGAAGCAAGACACAGGACGGTTAGATGGCTCGACAGATGCATCAAAGCTCACAAAACGTAATTTGAGTGCGGGTCAGAAAAAGTGCAACATAACCGTACAATTCACCCCACAGGGAATGAGGGAGAGCGGAATTTTGAGCGGGTTGATTTAGCGGTAACATCGGTACTGTGTTTCATGTTGCGGTTTTTTTCTGACTCATACGGTACAAAAAGTATTGCCATCTACACCATTTCACGATCAATTTCAGAATAGTGCAGTTCAATTTCAGATACTGCAAATGAATTTCAGAACAGTGCAGGTCAAATTCAGGTACTGCAGGTGGATTTCAGAA
>JAAUXU010009075.1_pt1 | contig 26550 bp, 24 predicted proteins | sample 7278151 | NCBI WGS metagenome assembly JAAUXU01 (sample SAMN14350113, study PRJNA611818) | marine sediment metagenome | isolation source: surface marine sediment (1.8m) | place: French Polynesia: Moorea | collected 2018-08
CCTCAAGCTTATGCTCTCTTTCTCTCTATCCCTTTCTCAGTCTTGAATAAACGTTCATAGAGAACACACGTGTCCTGACTCAGTGACTGATAGCCTCAGTGACATAACATTGTCTTAGAATATATGTTCAATCATGACTAATTTTTCTAGAAGGAGTTTTGTCTGTAGGAAGATTCTTTTTCCATTTAGACTTTTATAGCGCGGGATTCACAAAATTGGAACTTTGCTGTAGTCCTCGCGTATTGGAACTCACTTGTTCATCCTCAGCCATTTCTTCGGCAGTGGCTACAATATACTCAGGCAGCAGCACAACATAATTTTCATCCACCAGTTGCTGGGTTATGAGCGCTACAGGGCTGGGCACAGAGATGTCAACTGGTGGTGTCGACGAGCCAGAAAAAGAGTGATGCTTGTTGTCAACATATCCAATAATGCTCGAGTCACTGTTTCGATGTTGCATATCCTTAAAAAGGGTAGAAAATGTTAGCCATCAATGAAGGTGCAAACAGGCTCATAATCTTGGCAAATGGATCATAAGACTCTTCATCCAATAAGCACTATGTGATAGTGTGACGCACACGCGCACACTTATCCATGCAATATGATGACGAGTGCAACAGTGCTAGAGTCCTGGTTCCAAAAGGTGAAGCGAAGCCACCGGGCTCAACCTTGCAACTTGCTTAACTATGCTAATCGTCGTAATCTTGAACATGATATAACATTAACAGTATATTCCATTGCACACCTGTCTCAACATACTGGAGCATTGTTAGTACTCATGGATGTGTGCGTCTTAATAAACACAGTACTGGGCTCACTTAACACTTGCTCTGTGCAGCTCATCAAGGGAAGTAAGTACCTGGTATTCCATTTTTTCTTTGATCTTTCTTGCTTCCTTGGATGTTTTGACAAGAATGAAGATCACAAAGGCCGAGAAGAAGGTAATGATGCAAAGGATGAAGATTCCAAGCAAGATGTCACCTTGCTCCGTCTGGAAGAAGACAATTGGACATGTGCGGACTGACTTCTCACTACATAAGTCACTGACGATGCCAGCATGCTACGAAAAATGACAATGTTTCACGACAGGTCAAGCTTAATCTTTGATATCTTTTGTCAAGTAATTGCTGCAGGGCGCACACTAAGACTGGGGAGAAGGGTGGATTGATTTTGAGTGCGATACATACATTTCTGCATGAGACATTGACGACGTCATTCATGGCCCTGCAGCTTCAGTCGTTCCGCCTCACTCAGCCCGGCGCGATGATCCGGAGCCTTGATGGAGTTGTCAAGGCCGAAGTCAATTCCAAGTCACTCAAGATGCTGCGTCTGCGTTTACACCTACTCCGTCTCTCTGTAACAACAAAACAAGCTATTGCATGTAGTAAGGAATCACCTTAATGGAGGAAAAGAAAGTCTGGAGTTTCCAAAAGTGCCGAGTTTGTCAACACCCTAGTAGAAAAAAGGCAGGGAAGTGTTTTGCTGGAAAGTTTTAGCGTGGTTTGAAGCTGAGGACAGAGTCTCTGAGGTTTAAGGTCAGCCACCGCATGGTAGCTGGCACAAAAGAGCTCACATGCGGTGGGGTCAGGTCCAAGGCGTACAAGGATTTCTGGCCATCACGAAACAACGTCTCATCACCACTCTAAACCACATAAATGCATTGTTTAGAAGTACGTCCGATTGAGCTTAAATTTTAGGTGGAAACCGAAGACATGTTGTGGACCTGGAATGGCTCCGCATTCAAGCCCCAAATTCCAACTATAAGGGTGCGACTTCGTGCGTGTCCCTGTAACTTCTTGGGCGAGAGTTCAACTTGGGCGGTTTTCGCGCATGACATCGAAGCAGCTGAGCTATGCCTATGATTCAGTCAAATGTTTTGCAGTTATGCCTAAGGTCTAACGAGTTAAAGCAAAATTCTTCACGTCCCTATCTCTCCTTAGCACTGCGTATAATAATTCTTTCCCTTTGCAAGGTTCACCCATATTTTGGGCCAAGACATCCAGCTGTGAACAACCTGCTAAATTGACCCCAATGCGTGGCATAATGAATGGCAGATTCTTGCTTGTGCTGTGTCCACAGTGGTGCTGGATTCGTCAAGTCAGCTGCATTAAGCGGCATCCATTGTACAGTCTGTACCTGACTCTCTTACGGAAGGGTTCACTTCACGTCACATCCTTGGCCTCACTCAGTACCATTCACAGTTGACTGCACACTCGGCAACCACTGCTGAAAAGAGCTCATCAGCAATGCCTTTCCAATGCCCATTGTGCAAGCACTCCAAACATTGCTTTACTTCACTTCCTCATGCCGCTAATTTACTCCAGTGTGTATGACAGCAGTTTCTCCTGTCTCATGTTACGACACAGGGGAGGGCAGGACAATGACTTGCTGCAGAGGGTGGCAGGAGCGCGAACACCTTGCATGGGATCATTCATTGGCAAACTACTACTGCAACAGTTCACTACTTCTCAAGTTAGCTCTCTACAGGGGTGTCAAATAATAGTGACTAACAAGACTATGCTGTGCGTACACAAGTTTTAATGCCAGTATGTAAATGCCTCCGTGGTTTGGCATTTCAAGTGACAATCTGCATCAGGTTTGGCAAAAATGACCAAAATGAACATGTCAACATGAGCAACACCATCCTTGCTGCACTCTGCACTGCACTCGATGTTCCGCCTGAGATAAACAGTTGAGTTCTAGGTTTGGAGTCCTAGGGATGAATTGACGCCAGCACACATCTCTCAACTCGACTGGCAAGAAAGCAACTTGAACCCATACCTTCAGGTCTGATCCTTGAGCTACGAACGCACGAGTGCTGAAAAACAAAACATCTCTACCATAACAATGGGAAAAGCACAGAACCCGATAGCATCTTTCTAATGCAACTTTGTGAGACCCACGTTATAAAAAGTGGTATCAGACACGAAGAAGGTGCAAACGGGGACGCGTCCCCACTGAAGGAAGAGGTGAAGATACCGGTCAATGACACCGACAACGACATCAACAGCATGCAACAGCGCATAAACCACCTAGTCCAATAGACGAGCGACAAGTCAGTCAGAGACCAGTCCACAGGAGGATTGAAGGGCCCACAAATGCAATCCAAAGATTGTCAAATACTTGAATCCAACAAAAATCTTCCTGAGTCCGTCGGATCTCCAGCTGTGGGCAGGTGATGTGTGGCCGTCCTTTCGCCTGAGGCCTTCACCCAGGCCTTTGCCTAGGCCTTACGCGGCGTTAAGATCATAAGTACAGAGAGAAGCAGATTTTGGGGCGACAAAGATGTCTCCCCTGGGACGCGTTTTGGATTTGACGCTATTTTTTGTCCGTACGACACACCAGTGTGATACACATTTCTAGTGTGATATAGCGAAATTATCCCCCTCTGCTTAATTTGCGAGATCTGCTGGTCTACGCAATGATAGGTTAGACGCAGTGCAACGAAATCGTAGTGCAATAATAGCACCGATATTTCAATATTTTTGCAGGCGAGAGACAACATTGTAAAATCAAGATTTAACTGATTTAAACTCAGCGAGGAAAAGTCTGATCTTTTCAATAGGAAGTGGTAGTTCATGCTGATTACTAAAGGTATGGCTTAGTTACTTCTTGTCTTGTTAAAAGTCTGCAGTCAATGGCGAATGAGCTAAGGTGTTTTAATGCCCGCCCCAGAGCCTATTTATTTGTTCATCTCACTGAGTGTTGTTGTGTGGTGGCTGCACTATGACTCTAGTGCACTAATGTGAGTTATTCATACATAGCACGTGCTGTTCGTCGCAACCTGATCGCGTCTGACTAGTGTGAGTGCAGCCAAGTTTGTGCTCGTGTAGGAGTGCACTTGTGGGCCACCCTGTACGTGCGTCCTCCCACACACTTATCGGAAACAAGGGATTCTCCGTTCGTTCTGTAACGCTCTCCCGTAGTCCGAGCTGAATGCTGATGCACCGCGTGGTCGCAGAGGCCAGGACGCGGCAATTGAGTGCCCGTCCTGTTCACCTCGGGCTGACCGTCCGACCAAATCGTAATTATCCCACCGGGGAGTCTCGGGCTGATCCTTGGGCCATTCATTTCAACAACTCGTTCTTTTCTGTGTAATCCCCGTAGAAATGCAAATCGGTCAATTAACCCTTTTTTCCACCGCCCCAGGGGCTGGCCGAGGTGCCCCGAGGGCAGGGTTGAACTCGCCCCCGGCGCCGCCGCGGGGCAATTTGGGGCTGCACCCCCGCAGTGTCGTTAATTGACTCCAGCCGTGTTTTTGCGGTCTATCTGATGTCAATCGATAAGACCCCGGTGACAACCGGGGTAGATGTGGGTCGAAGCGCCGTCGAAGCGCCGTCGAAGCGCCACCGGCCCTTGAGATCAAGCGCTCTGTCGACACGGTCACGGCCGGACTGTCCGACCCTATCCCCAGCTCAGGTTAATGGAAGGGGCGTCACCGATGGATTTTCACAGCGGGGGAGCCCAACTTAATGACCGGGTTGACTCGACAGTTTTCACGATCCCATTGTCAACCCGTCCAGATTGGAGCTCGCCGATAAGATGGATGATGGCAAATGGCGGAAAGACCCCGAGGGAATCGGAATCATCGCGGAATTTGTGGCCGGCGCAACTGTTTGTGCTCGCGCGCGCGGACCAAAGTGCTACCCACTTGTTGCACTTCATCAACGAATAAGAGGACTGTAGGAATTTCTTCTCCTCCTTTGGCTGACGTCACTTCAGTTGGAGTGAAACTTTGCGCGGGTACACAGATGAATAAAACTTTCAGATTGAAAAATACTCTTATAGCATTTTAAGAGGGCAAAAGTTTTATTTCCATCCTGTAGGGATGTTCATTTCTGCATTCAAATAAGAAGGCACTCCAGAAATTTACATCTACCTTCGGATTCAGATTCGACTTGGGCAGACCGATTTTTTAACATCACTCTGAACTTTTTATGGTTTTGGAACTTATCGAAAAATATTGACAAATTTCAAGACAACGAGGCTGAGATCTGTCAATCCGTACGTGAGTCGAAGCAGTTATGAACTACTATGCTAAAGAGAACAGAAAGAAAAGCTGCTTCGGCTTTCTTTCGATGTCATGTCTTTGCCATTTTCTTATACAGTCGACCTCCGACATATTCACCTCCGCTAAAGTCAGCAACCTTGCTAAAGTCAACTTCAACTCTGCGGACGGAATTTCAACAAGGGCAAGGACGCTATCAAGCGTAGAAGATCCACCAATGACTCCGGAAGCTAGGATGCCAAAGCAACTATCTTATATTTTAGCGGTAACCCGCCGTATATAGTGCGTGAGTATAGTACAGCAAATGCCCTGCAAATGTGTGACGACCAACTGTCATGACTCATTATAATACCGTGCTTCTGTGAGGGAGAGTAAAAGTCAGCGAGTACTTGTGAGAAGACTCAAATTCGTAGAACCGCTCGTCTTTTCAAGACTGTGGCAGTCAAGACACCAAAGGCGAGCGTCGTCAGACTTGCTTCAAGGGCTCCGACTCCGCCTCCTGCGCCATCGCCGTCGCCGACCACTACCATGTTGGCATTTTCTCTCTCCTCGCATTCGATCTCCCAGTCTTCATCGGCGTCGCTGCAAAAGCCGAAGCTCTCGCAGGAGATGTCCGGGGACCACAAGTCCTTCATGGCCGTCTCGCCGTCCGAGAAACTGCACTGGATGAAGGGAACCTGGCCCAAACAGCAGCTTTATCAGTACTGTCAGCTCGTGTGCACGACTGCGTCGATGAGTCGAGCTTACGAATTGGCTTCTACTCCACCTGATCCTTGAATCTTGATCCCTTCAATAGTCCTTCAGAGAACAGCCAGTAGAGGCTGCAGCAGTCGAGTTGCGTGTTATTTGTTCTCACCACGGTGAGCTTTGTCCAGTCTGAATCGACCTCGGCGCGATCATAGGAAGTCGACAATAACTCCAGAAAGGGGACACGAGGGAGACTGCAAAATGGCCGAAAAATCAGGAGAGACTAGTAGAGAACAGGCTCGCGGCTCGCCAGCCCCAAGGTTTTTTTTTTGCAATTTTGGTGGGGAGAAAGAACAAATTTTTAGGGCGTTAATTCCCCCCAGCCTTTCTGCAAAATTGGTCATCTATTTCATCTATGAAAAGCAAATCTAGCAAAGGGAAAAGTCCTTTATGAAGTGACAGCAGAACAGCGCAGGAAGAGTCAAAAGTGTCAATTCCTTTCTAGTCGTCCACTCGGACCCGATGCTACTTTACGTCACTTTGCCGAGTCAAGGCCGTGGGATCGAGCGAGCTCTCCTCATATTGGGCAAGAGGGATCGGCACTGGCGAGCCCCCAAAATTGGGGGTCGTCTCATCACTACTAGCAATGAAGACCATTTCCTTCTGTTGAAGGAAATGCTTTAGCCGAACGCATTCTATGTGCTGAATGATCAACCCACCCACCTTGTGACCTCGCTGCTCGTGAGGTCGATCTCTCCTATGTCTGTTCTCGCCGCCGGAGCTCCGAAGGCGTCGCTTGCCCACAAAATGTCCTGGCGATTTCTTCTCAGATCGATGCTGACAGCCCCTCGGACGGAGTCAAACTCGCCATTGATGTAGAAGGCGCTGCTGCCCACTAGAGAGATGTCGTTGTCTGCCAAGTCCACTCTGTTCATGAAGCGCATGTTCACGAACGGGCGTAATCCTGACACGTGGGTCACCTTGTTGCGCGGAAGTGACACCTCCTCGACGTCGGACTCGCCGAAGTTGGGCAACTGAGCGAGAGCGTTGCCGCTCAGGTCTATCCATCGAAGCATTGGGAAAGCATCCGATATCTTCAAATCTGACGGCCAAGAGGTCAGCGAGTCATCACGCTGCGACTTCAGATCCAAGCTGGTCAGGCGGCCGAGCACCTCCCTATTTCCATAGTCGGCCTCGATTGTGGAGATGGCGTTGTCGCTGAGATCCAGGTCGTCGACATCGGGTGCAGTGGACGCGAGAGCGTCAAAGTCGAAGGTGGTGAGGGCGTTGCCGCTGAACTTCAAGATCTTCACCCCAGGCGGAACATGAAAAGAGGCACTGTCCAGTCCGATTTTCACCACGTCGAGTCTTGTCATGTTAGTCAGTCCACCATCAAAGGCCTCATTGTTTATGTTCACGACCTTTTCACCTTCTCCGACACCCTGGATGCGCACGGACTCAATGACATCAAGGCGATCTCCTTCATTGCCCAGGAAGTTGGCAGAAAACTCGACGTTGCTGGCGGCCACCTCGATGGAGTAAGTCTTTGCGCGGACCGCCTGGAAGCCGGCAGTGGGGAAGAAGACAAGGTCCCGAGAGTTGGTGATCTCGAGAGCGTCGAACAACATCTCAGTGGGATCGTTATCTCTGGGACAACAGGGAGATTATGGCACTTCCAGCAGCCAAATCGCTTACCAGCACCACCCGCTCTCTGGCGTCAAGCGTCATTCGAGCTGGAATCACTGAATCTGGACGGGTTGTTACGGGCGTTGCAGAAGAGCCTGGACTGGCTCCAGAGGCGCCTTACTTGTGATGCCCTTCTCACAGACAAGGCAGTAGAGCAGTGGAGGCTAAAATTCATTCAGCACCCCAAATGTAGCCAACGACGCCTGCCGTTGTCACCGAACCTAGCCTATTTTGAAGCAAGAAAGTCCTGTAATACTTACTCCACGCAGTCTTGTATGTTGGAGAGATCCTGAAGGTATTGACACTGGCACACGTTGGCCTCGGCGTGGCACTCGGCCGTTGCCACGGTGCGTCTGGCAGCGAGCGTCATCAAGCACGTCAATATCATTAAGAGTGACGATAAGGCATGTGTCTTAGGTTGGCCATTACCGTTTTTGCCCGCCATCATAACCTTAGGCAACATCAACATGCTATGAGTATACGACATCTTATCCTAACAGGATTACAACTTACTTGTGAGCATCGGCACGGAACCACCCCTCGTATATTGTGGCTCGTTCGATGTTGTCCTCACTGAGCAGAAGTCCTCTACCTCATAGGCCCTTTTTGTGAATGACTTGGCCGTAGGTGGGAACCTATCAGACGGAGACAACGCGTCTGTTCCGCTTCAAGTGGGACTTAGATAAGACTACTGCTATACTTGTAATGGCCGTGGTGCAAACATCATGTGCTGTAATTAGCTGTAATGCTCTCCCAGCAGACTTTCCTGTGCAAATATTTCCTTGCTGCATCGCTTACAGTGAGAGCCACCATTAGGGTGCTAGGTTAGGATGAGCAAAATTTGGGTTTTGGCGCCTGATCCTCGGTCTCTTAAAAAACACAGAACTTTGCAGCTGAGTATCCTTCAAATGAAATCTGGTTATACCAGATGTAAGGTGCTAGTTATGGTCACACGTGAAAAAGTGAAATTACTGTTTTGGAGGCAAAAGAACGCCTCCAATTGAAAAAGTGTAGGAAAACAAAGTTTCTCAGCACCCTTGAAGTTGGAGAGCCTCTAAGGTCAGATCTGACCTTAGAGGTCATTTGAAGTTGCTGCTTGAGCTTAAAGGTATTTCACATTTCAAGAAGTAATCGTGTGTTGATTTTCTAGTAAATGTTTTCTGATATCCATTTCCAGTCTTCAAGTACTACAAATGTGTTTAGTATGGATTCGATCACTGACTGCTTTAGTCAATAAAATTTTGTTTTCTTCCCAGGACCTATTTCAATGCCTGCAGAAGGCCTCTGGGCCCCTTGGGCAACGGAGGGCCATGTTCCCAAGGAAGACCTAAGTCCAAGAGGACTGATTTTGGACTCATTTTGATCAGGAGCTCAAGTCGCACCAGATGAGCTGCAGAAACCTAGAATCAGGAGCCAATACAAAAATTTTGCTCACCCAAGTGCTAGGTAGACCTTTGCGTCAACGTTAGATAAAACAAGAAGCCGTTTTGAAATGGATATCAGCAATTCATAATGACAAGGCAGGCTGTCCAAGGGGGCGGCACATTCAGGGCTTGACACTTGAAAAAGGGAGGACGCCAACTAAATACCTGTGATCTTCACCTCATGCTCTCATTGCACCAGGAGGGATGGCACTGAGTGGGAGCAACAGCTTCCCAGAGGCAATGCGATCTTGCCTTCTGCAAGGCGCTATAAATTATTCACGCGGTTGGAGGGCATGAGTAAACAACAGTGTGCAATTACACATCGTTCTGTAGGGCTCAGCCTGATGGAGAGATTCAAGGTGTGAGTATGCGAGGCGTGGTCGGCACTGTCCCATCAGTACCAAAGCATGGACACGCAAGCCAGGTGCTGACATTGCATGAAACACGTGTTCAACAGGAGCCTGTCCCTGCGAGCCTGAGTGAGCATGAATGATTCACATCCTTATCCAAGTCTGGCGAGGCTCAAACACTGGCCTCGAGTTAGCACCAACCAAATACAGGCCTAAAGATTATTGCTTCTTCTTTCGCGTCAGCTGGGCCAGTGTTATGACATGACAGAAAAACAATACCTTACCATGTCTCGGTAAACCTACACGTAGGGACCTAATACAACAATGTGTTACTGTTTGCACAGGTCTAGAAGCTACGCACAGTGCTTGCTGCCTGTGTCACGTCCATGTGCCAAGCTACGAGCACTGATCGTGGGGAGATTGAAAAATCACTGATTACAATGCAGTCCTTGGCGCAAGTGACGTCAGCACTTTTGCGAAGGCTGTACAATTGTTTGTGTAAATGAACTGGAATGTTAGTCAGACATAAGATCCAGCGGTGCGATCAACTTCGGGACAGTCCCTTTTGACGCTGGATCGCGCAAAGTGTGCCGTCATTCCAAAATGATCCATTTTTCACATTTTTTTTTTTTAAAAATAAAGTTGATGTAAACTTCTGAGTGATACAACCACTAGTCTTCTTGGACATGCACTGTATTTTACTTACAAATACAATTTTAACAATGCGTCACTGGTATCAGAGGGGGCGAGGATACCTAGAGCAGCGTGATGAGTGCCGGAGGGGTTCCAGAGGATGTTCATGGGGCAAGTTCGGACAACTTTTAGTGCTGGCGTAATACTGCTTAGAGAATGGACTAAAGTGGTGTTGAGCACTTGATCCTCTCGGCCAGAATCCCTACCTTAAATTTGTCTGGCCGGTCATCTTGTACAAGAGGATACAAGAGGATGGACCTGACGAACTTCAAGCAGGACATAGACACTAGACGGGCTTGTCCAGTCCACAAAGAAACTATACAGGAGCCAATCTGGAAGGACAATAATCATGCGGACGTCGCAGATAGGAATCAGCAGAGACCATGCTGATACCTCAGTTACCCTTGTTCACAACTCTTCCGTTCTCAGCGTCCATGAGCACGTAGTCGTCTTTATTCAATGTAGCCCACGAAGGAGTCCCGAACCGGTGTGCTGGGAATGCTGAGACTACCAACGAGCTCGCGCATCTTTTGGCGAAGAGGAATGAAATTTCGGTGAGCTTTTACTCACTTTTACTTTTTTCGTCATTGCTGACTCACTCGCTCTTGTCGGAGCTGGTCTTAGGGTCTTCAACCATGAGACATCGATGCTTGTGCAGGGCTTCCTTCAACGTGCTCACCGATCACGTAGACTGTAGATGGATGAGCACTTTTCTGGGTAAGCCAAATTCCTCCGCATTATGCAGAACTTCCGAACTGATTGAGCCATCTCAGCCGGAGTTTAGCAATCTTCAGCGTTGCCTCCATCAGCTTGTTGAGGAATTGCTCACCCCAACTCATCATGATGACGCGAACATTTGCAAAGTTCTTTTTGAAGAGCATGATGACTTAAATTGATTGTACAGACGACCATGGAATGTTACCTCCTCCTCTTCTAAGACCTCCGACTCAAGAGTTGTAATCCTTAGAAAGAAGTCCTCCTCCTGTCGCCACAGATGTCGATGAACGGTCAACCTGAAATGACGGTTCTGTCAGCATCGCCACGGCCGGGGTAAGCGGTTATGTCTGTTTATGTATGGGGCAGATACAGTTTGCAGTGAGTACAGAAAAGAGTTGGTCAAGTTTGTTCCAACCTCCCGCTTCATCTCCTCGGTTGCCAGAGTTAGCTTTCGAACTAACTCTGGCATCGTGAAGGCCTTGGACGCCGCCAGCACCATGGTCAGAATCCGGATGGCGGCCACACCAGTCGACAAATCCGGGTGAGAATAGAGCAGTGACTCGTGAGTGTCAACAAAGGCATCTACCCCTGCAACATGAGGAAGACATAGTTCAAGGTTTCGTCAGGTCCGAGGAGAGTCACGCACATGCGCCTCCCCTCCCCCCCCCCCCCAATGGCTAGGGTTGTGCAGTCATGCAAAATCGTATTCTGACACATCATCCTAGCCTGGTGCGCAGGAATCTACCTCTCCAGAAGGCATCTTGAACAGAGAAGCCTGTTCTTGGTTGCCAAAGGACGACCTCGAGAGAGATGAGAGGGGCGGGGACGTCATGACTCGGGAGGACAACGTCTCTTGCGCAGGAGGACGACGGCGGGTTAAAGTTGAAGGAAGAGCATCTGGCTTGGAGTCCGTATAAAGTAAATGCTCCCTCTGTTTCAAAATAAGTGATCCATCTGGAACCAAAATTTCGATCATGGGCAGATTATGATAATACTACAAGCTATGTAGCGGAGATGTCTACTAACTGCTTGGGTTGTTGCGTAGCATCAGATGTGCTAGTGGGTGTAGACTACGTTTGGAGTCAACAAAGTTGTGGACTTAAAGGTGGGAACAAATCTGCTTCGCCAACAACACTTAATTGGAGACTTTTGCTGTGGAAAATATATAAGTAACATAGCAAAGTCAAACCTGTCACACAAGAAGCATTTTGAGATCTTGCATGTCCTGCTGCAGCGAGACCAAGGTGGTCGATCAATGCAGTGTTTTGACCATGATCAGAACTCCAGAGTAGGTCATATTAGCCAATCATGGTCCTACAAGGCTAGTGTCCTACCGTATGGTTCAATATTAGAATAACATGATGGTTGAAAGAAGTCTTGCCAGAAAAAGTGACTTTGTTACGGTGTGTTTTCATGCACCCAACTGTATTTTGTTGTCATCTTTGAAACGCCTGCAAATTCGTCAAGTTCAAAGCACAAAGCAAAAGGCCACAAAGCCATCAGAGCTCACTCTTCAAGGTAAGAAAGGGATTGTTTGTGATGATGCGGGCACTGACTGAATAAAACAACTTTCTAGATATTGTGGTGTTCTTTGTGATCACGAATTTTGCAGTGCCAGTGCTGGCACATCTGAAAAAGTCGCCACATTTTTGAACTCAGTCTCGCCCTAATATTGAACAATACGGATTAGTACATTGGTCCCACTACATTCTCGCACTTTAATCAGCCAATCATATGCGTGCTTCTCAGATAGCTCACCTATTTTGGAAAATATGAAACGGGGTCGCGGCTCACTTTTTGCGAAATAGGGGGCGTATTTGTTTACAAACAACAGCTGCCTTGACATCACTGATGCCTCCTGGCATTCGTCATACGCGCTCTATGATCGACGCTTCTGCCTCTATGAGAGCGCTTCAGCAGTCTGCGATCAAGGCGCTGTGACCAACGTCGTTGTATCAGCTTTTGGAAGCTGTTGCTTGAGTCTCTAAGGTATGCAAGGACATTGAGGAAAAAACGAAGTGGCCACAAAGCATAGCGGATACTGTAGCAAAGAGGACCTAGGGCCAGACAACTCCAGCACTAGTCCAAAAAATGAAAGAAAGAATAAAAAAGGAGTCACGCTCATTCGCTCGCATCAGTGCAGGACCTTGCTGAAAGCGACAGAGATGACGCTGAACGAGGGCGAGTTGGTGAGAGCCTTGGCCTGGCAGACGCCGGAGTGGAAAAGCAAGCTCACCTATCGACCGTCTGGTAGAGGTGCAATGTACAACACGACAACCTGCTACAAGTGTAGGACGTTGCCATCGATTAAGTCCTCAGAGGCTTTGAATGACGAAGTCTGAGCTACTGATGTATTTAAACTGCAAATGAACTGTGCGTGTTCTGTACATCCTCTGGATGGCTAGTTCGAAAAAGGTGCTTTTTAAAAAAGAATGATGTGGCGTCCATAGTTTGGGGCCAGAACATTAGGATGTCACTGTCCCCCGCCCCCAAGGCCATATGCGCCCGCACTTAACTCAAAGCTTTATAACTTATATTTTTTCTGATATAACCTCTGACTGACCCTGACTGGACCCAAAAGTGGTTCCGTAGAAAGCTGAGGCCAAACCAATGTGCAATTTTGCTCCAGGACCACCCGCATTTCATTTGTTCACAACATATGCATAGTTGTAGCAGAGTTATTGAAGTTCAGCCGTCTTGTGAACAATACCGGGTCGCGCCTCAGGCGTAGCCACCCTGGCTTAGACACAGAACTGATACAGAAGTCAGTCGATCTTTTGTCTCCGGCCTTTCCTATCCCAGTGCGAGCCCGGGGCACCCAGCTAGTATCCAAAACAATAGACGTCTATGCCGAAACCCACATAAAAGAGAATACGACTTCTTGAATTTTTCCGACATTGCATGCTTTGGCTGTCTCGCCGTGAAATATTGAAAATAAGAGGAAAAGCCAATGCATACACAATCGTTTATTGAACGATGATAATACAGCTCGCTTATTCTGTACACGTACTCATTCGTACACACTACATGGTATATAAAATATACACACTTTAGTAGAGCTTTGCCAAAATTGCTGAAAGGACAAACACTGCAGTTGTAAAAAAGAAAAAAAGAAGTACTTGCTGGCCTACGGACTTCGTACTTGCACACCAAATGTTGGTGCATATCAATTCTTGTCCAGGTGAAACAAAATTGTTTTGTCCACTCCGCAACATTAAGTTCAACCGAATGTGATGACTGCCACGTCTTCCTCCTCTCCCCCGGCTTCCGAGGTGATGGGATCAAAGTTGGCATTTGTGGGATCCGGAGCCATGTGTTCCAGGGGGGGAAGTTCATCCTCGCTGTCGTCGTGGAATCCCAGCACTCGGGGTAGACGTCTGTGGGGGGCGAAAAGCAACGGAAAATGTCTTCACATGTCGGAATGGCAAGACTTCAACTGAGTGTGGTCATGTCTTTTGTGTGTGCGCCTCAAAGAACCATGTGCGGAACAACACGTTCAGGGTCACTGTCAACTCTTTCAGGGGTCTCTAAAGGGTTTTTTTTAGCCGTACTGTGCTGTGTATGCATTTATAGAGAGAGTGCAATAAGTAGCGCGTTTACAGTCTGGCAGCAGGATGAAAGACAAACGTTGCCACAAACAGTCCCATCCAGATCTAGAGGTAAGCGGGCATTCTTGAACATGACGCTTATGCAGATATGACAGTCGATGAAAAAAGTCATCACGGCTCAGCGAATTTTGCCCCTCCTTGTGCGTACTACGTCAGAGAATTGGCTTCATTGCAAAATGAACTACAGAGTGTGCAAAGAAGAAGTGCAAACTTGGCCGAGGCATGCTGACTCTTGTCCTTGACTGCATCTCCGGTCTATGTCTCTCTGATGACAACAGAGTTAAGGACAAAGACTGGAGGATCTCATGGAGAAGCTGAATGAGGCTGAGGACAGCATGGATTACAGTTCGTCTAGTCAATGTTGTGAGTACCTGATGTTTGCGCTACCTTTTGTAGTCTCTAAGAGCACGCCAATGGACTGATGAGACGAAGTGACAGTGACACCGACTGCTAAGTCGCATGCGTACAGTGCATCATGAAATATATGAAGATGTATGACCAATGTTGATGAGAAGACTCATGCTCATTCTGCACGCTCTGGTTTCTTAGCATGCTGCTCGTGTTGCTCATTCTTGTCTGTCAAGGTCTGTGTGGTGTTGAGTGGTTCGGGTGCCTCCATCTCTGGCTCCGGCGAAGCGTCGTTGCGACCGCTGAGAAGGTGTCAAAACATACAGTGTTTAGGGCAGGTTATTTTTGCAGCATTCTACGTACACACAGAGTCGACCGCGCAGTCGACATTCTATTTGGTCAGGTTTCTTCACAGCGTCGAATGTCGATTGTGGGCCCACCTGTGTGGGTACAGTGGATCGCGCCTATTCCGGACACCCCCGGGCACGCTGCTTCCGCCCGGATTAATCCAGACTAGCAGTACTGCCGGCGTCATAGGGTGCTGCGTACGAACAAAACACACTGTGGTGTGGCTGCATTTGGCTTCGAAACATTGTCTTTTCCCCCGACAAAGTTCACCTCCCACTTCAGGAAGGCAGATTCTTGTTTCCAATTTGGCTTCATGTTCTTGAGTCATGTCCTAGTACATAACATCTCTCCGTATTAACAGTATTGATGACAATATTTTGCGCTCTCCTTCATTTGGGACTTGGTAAATTGTCCAAACAAAAGAGTGATTCCGGAAAAAGCGCGATCCCCTGTATTGAGTAAGCTGTCAACTTGCGGCCGAAGCGGTCGAGTTTTAGTGATGGTTCACAGTTGTTTCGAGCTTTCTTTTTGAAAGCTGTTATTTTGCAGGATATCTTCATTTCCATCCTAACCTAAATGTTAGGTTTGCTTATGTTTAGTTAGGTTAGGGTGAACACAAATATTTCGCCTGAGCTTGCGACGTAAAATTGTCAACCGATGTCTTCTACGCTTTTGCCAAATTCATGTTTTTGAATTACAACTAAATGGAAAGAAAAGCAAGAAAATTGGCATTTAAATGTACTTATGGTGCACAATATTTAGATTCCTCTAGAAAGTGACATAGGGAACGAAAGATGAGAGTTTTCGGCATCTTTGAATTTTTTAGGTGCCACTTTTTTAGGTACGAATTTAGGAGTAGGCGACGGAGAAGACAGAAATCTTCAAGGGGGTCATGAACACGAAAAACAAAGTATCTTCTCCCTAAACACTCCAACTTCGCTCCGCTTTAGTAACGATTCTCGATAATATTAGTTACACAGAGAGTGTTTAAAAGTTTCATCAAAAAAGGAAAGTCCTTGTGTCGGGACGAGAGAGGACACTTGTGTAGCAAAGGCATGATGTTACTTCTATTCAGTCACTTCTTATCAACTTTTATTGGCACTTTCTGTAGATTTTTAGAAGGACCCTGATTGGCCAAACATTGAGAATCCACCCATCAGACAGAACTTGTGGCCAAAATGGGACGCAATTTTGCTGACGACGGAGATGGTGCTTTTTTGCCTTCAGCGAAATTTGAACTTTGCAGGGAAAACAATGCCGCTGCTAAAGCCTGTGAAACAGGCAAAAGTTCTTGTCCATTGCAATTCCCTAAGTGTCTCCCTTCTGGCCTGAGTACTTTCCAAGCTGAAAAGACTTAAGCTGTCCGCATGAACTTTTGAAACACTCTGTGTGTTCCTCAGCTACCGGGTGCGGCTGAATTCGGAGTGCACTTTTTGTCGCCCACCTTGATGGACGTGCCAAAGTCGTCCCTGTTGACCTAGGCTCTTCAAGTCGTCTGAGCATGTTCCTACGCCAATTGACTACATACATGCCAATTTTCACTTCCCCAGGTCAAACATGGCCAAGTCCATGACAGGCAACATGTAGACTATTCGATCTATGAACGGTGTCCATAAATGGCTTGTTGTACACCATTTTGACAATAATAAACCATGTAGAGGAGTGTTGGTAGAATGATTCCAAATTCACGCGATGATGATTTCCCTCAACTTGTTTGGGGCCATGTTGCTCGCTTGTTTGTGTATGTAGGAAGGTGGCAAAGGTCGCAAAATACAGCTAAGAGTTCACGCTACCTGTCATTAAAAATGGTCATTGTACTCCTAATAGATCTCGCCGAAGTCGGACATGGGAAAATTGCACACCGAATTCAGCCGCACCCGGTATGTCTTTAAAACCTGGTTAAAAAAGCAAAAAATCGTCGGAAAGGAGACATTTCTGGTTCTCTTTGTACTTGGGATTAGGTCATTTAAGGAGGTTTTTTTGGGGGGGGAGGGGGATTGTAGGTGAAAAATAGTTTCTCCGGGGTCTTCTCTTAACTTCACTGGTACGAGCATGTAATGAAATGATATTTCCATCCATGGAAATATTGCGGTCAATGTCTTTGACTCGGAATTGACAAAAAAGGTACTTATAAGAGTAGTACAATTTGATCATGACAAAAGGCAGAGTTCAAAGACAAGTGGACAATCAAGAGCTCGATTCTTCAGCGAGGTTACAACATAAAGAGAGAATCAGTCGATCCACTCAAAGCTCATGTACAGGGCAGTTTAGAGGCTCACATACCTTTCAGATGAGAGGTTGGTGGCCCAAAAACAAACAGTTGGACTGATACTTTAAATTCGCTCTGAAGCAACACTTCTTTGAGTAAAAGCCAATTGCCAAAGTTCATTCAAGTGAAGTCTTACATGTCTACGTACAGTTTCAATGACTGAAAAATGCATGAACGAAATAAAGAAGAATGAAAGGAATGAAATCATATCATTTTTTTACACTCTTCAGCAAAGCATGTCACAACACTGATCTTTTCAGTCAAATTCCTTATGTTGAAATCCCAAAGTCCCAACTTCCTGCCCTCATTGTTCTTGCTACAGAAGTCCTCCTTCCGTCCGACAATGTAAGTCCAGTTCCAAAAACAGAGGAATGCAGTACAGTAAGCAACATGAAAGTGAACAATTGAACAATGTAATAGTGAGTGGAACAAAATGAGCAGCACCAACGGAACGGAAGTCACTTCACTTGAGCTTGCATTGTGGCAAAATCGTTGGCTTCTCCACCACAATGGCCCTTACGACAACAAGCCACATTTGCATCAACTGCACTGAGAGATTCTTGGCCACGTCTCCAAATGTGCTGGAAAGTCTTGCCATCTTTTTTGGCAGCTTTTGTGATGCAACCGTACGGAACCATTTGAACATGAACCATGTTCATACTTGGAGAGAAACAGGTGGCAGTTGATCAGCACCATCTTAAGAATCCATTTCATCTGGTGAGTCGCTAACAAGAATCAGAAGCTTCTTCGGGCGAGCCCACAGATGCCAAGACTTGAGTCCCTTTGTGTTGTACGTTCTGAGGCATCAGGGAGCTCCCCAGCAAAAGTGGGCCTACGTTATCGGACGGGGGAGTAGATATTTTGCAGTGGGTCAAAGCAACGTGCATCGATGGGAACTTAATATTGCGCACCCCGCACATTCATTTACCATGTGAGCACTCAGGTCCAGACATATCGATATCATTCGATATCATTACCGATATTGATACCACTCATGAACCAGCGTGTCTGGATCATGAGTGATATCGATATTCTGATAATATTTCCCTTTTCTTTCGTGCCCGAGTGATCTCCTTGTCTTCAGACTCGCACATCACTTGGCCAAATAATAATAAAGCTTTTCCACTTAACGACTGCGACTTCGCCCAGCCTCAATATTGAGTCACAAAACATATAGTACTTGAGATAAAAGTGAGCTGGATCACAGGTTATACAGAAGGAAAAGATGGAAGAAGAATTATCGGGTAAGATAAAGCGTACAGTAGAGACCATTTGCAGAGCAAATTTGCTCGCACATAAAGTACTTATGTGAAGGGACCCAAATCGAGTACACTTGTCGAGCTGTGTTAAGGTTTCCTTTTTTACCTAAAGGTTTATTAGCGCAACAATATCAAGCCCTGAGGTGGTATGAAGTCCAAGCCGCAAAACGGTCACTGTTGGTAGCCAACATGTTGTGCACTCAGCCCGACATTTCTGTCTCACTGAGTTCGACATCACTAAAGTCAGCCACGCAAAGTCATTTTGCTTTGAAAAGTGGTGAGGAGAAGAAGAAATAAGGTTCAATCACCAAAACTTGGAGTTGCCACTAAGAAAGAAGTTCTCCAATCAAGTTTAAGAAGTGTAACTGCTTAGGGTTCCCTTAAATACGGGGTCTGAGACACCGCCGAAGCTTCTCTCACCTGGAGTCGGTAGGAAACTGCACCAGAGCGTCGACGGAGCAGGGCCTCCACTGGTCGTAGCCGGCGTCACCGACGAAGCACCTGTCATTGACGGACGTGTCAGACAACCTTCTTGCTGCGTGACCATCAGTGTCAAAGCTTGGAACGTGGCTCACCAAGGATAATCGTATCCGTCGCTGTATCCGCACCTCGTGCCTGGCCTGCAACAGTAGTCCCAGCCGGGCGTGTCCTCGGTCTCGCAGTACCAGTAGCGCACATCGTTGTTCAGCTGGGCGCGGAAGCGACAACGCTGCCCACTCACCGAGTAGTCAACTATTCGGGCGGAGAGAAGCGGAGTGTATATTGCTTTGTGATTAAAGTTGTCAGACAATAACTTATAACCGGGTTAACATAGAGTGTGCGATTAACAATTAATAGCACGTTAGTAGCAAAGCTTACAGTCTACATTGTCTGTTTGTTTAGGGAACTCAGTCAAGGTGCGACAGCAAGCGCTACTTGGAGGTTATGGTCGCTCTGGAGTAGAATTAGTGCAGTCTGCACTCACTGTATTAATGCTGAAAGTACAGTAACTACGACAGTAAAATACTGTATGTACACATATGAGGTTAGGTTACGCCCAGGCCCTGACTCGTTTCTTGGTAGTAGGATTAGCACCAGAAAGGCCGATCCTCAGCAATCTTTCTTACGCTGCTGTTGCTGTTTTCTCCTGCCTGGAAGGTCGCTTCTTCCTCCTCCCTTGATGACGTTGTAGTAAATACCTGTGTCCCTCCTCCTGCAGTCCACGTCGCTGGCGCGGAACTCCCACACCTCGCTGTCAAAGTCCCTCTCCAGCACATACTCCAAGGTCGACCCGGAGGAGGACGAGAGCAGGCAGTTTGGCCGAAAGCTGCCGCCATATATTCTGTGATACATACGTGTGTTATTTTTGCTTATACAGATAGACACGTACACGTATCATTGCTTGCACATGTTCTTTTTTGTTTGTGTACACTGTTGCTCCTACTTGAATGCAAAGGCCAGACACCCTTTTCCTCTGGTCAGCCTTCTTGTTTCTTGTCTTCTTCGGTCACACTCGACAGCGCACGAGTCCTTGTCCGGAACGCTAAGCTGGTCGACGACGCCGGCGTCCCCGATGGTCACGTCGCTCAAGCGGTGGCGGGAGTAGCAACTCAGGCGGTCCGTTGAGGTGCTAGGGGGCGTCGGAAAGTCGCCAGCCCCGGCGCACTCGCCGCTGGACGAGGTGCGCTCATAAATGTCCCAATCCTGATCAATGTTTTAGGGCTTACACTTTAAGTACTGGTTCTCCCTTGAAAGCTCGTTCAATAATAAAGAAACTTTTTAAGACTTACTGGAGCCTCGTCTATCTCGTCTCTGGGATCGAGATCCTGGACTGGCCGGTCCGTTAGCTCACAGTTCTGATAGCCTCGTGAGTCGTACCTCCATAGAGAAAGGACTCATTTTCCCGTACAGTTACTTATTGCACACACTTTTTTTTACCTACCTGTAAGCAAATCCGGTGCAGAAAAAATTTGCGTTGAGACAGGCTTGTTCACACTGGCGCAAGTTGGACGCCGTGACCACCTTCTTGACTACCTGGTAGTCCAAGCGGAACTGACGCCGAGAAAGCACCGAGCAAGCTGTGATATGTCATAGTTATGTGGGACAGACAAGACTGCTATCTACGAACTTAGCAAAACTGCACTGATTGATACCACGCATGTGATCTGACTTACACACAGCGCCATGATTGCCTAATCCGCCATCGCCCAGACCACCGCCTTCTTCGAATGGCGGCCTCGAGCCGAAGTTGTTGCTGCCACCGCTATTGACGGGGCTGCAGCGCACGTCCATGACGAGCCTGAAGGCCTCCCAGTCGGGAGCGAACTCGAGGACGTCGTAGATGTCTCTGGCGGCTAAGGGCGAGGCGGAGAGAAGACAGTTGTTGCGGGGACCAATGGAGCCTCCGAATCTGAAACATTTCAAATTATTCATAGATGATTGTGCTGTTGATGCCAATGACTAACCAACGTTAGTACAGGGTGTCCCAGAGGTGTTGGAGATTTTGAACCCCCTAGTTATTCCTGTTTTACGACATGGATTTTAGCAATTCTTTTATCACCCAGCATCCATAGACTCTTAGGTTTCACTATGGTTTGTATGTGGTCTTTATCACTAAATCTCAATCTCAGCTCTTAGGTTTTATGTGGTACCCGTGCGAGCGGACGCATATTTCAGCTAGCTGGCCGGGTTGGCACATACAAAAGAATTTATAAAGACATATGCAGCACAAAAGTTGTTGAAAGTGTCCGCCATTTTCTTCGAAATGGTGATATAGAGAGAGCACAGATTGAGATTTAGTGATTACGATCATATTGGAACACTTCAGACCATAGTGCGTAGGACACCATGCATATCTTTCTTTACCCAACTCTATTCAATTTTACTGCATTGCGCAAAACTACAGTGGGTGTGAAAGTGCCCAAGGTAACGTAGTCAGTGCCCAAGTAGTCATACTGCCGTAATTAAGGTGGGCAATAAATCAAGATAGCCGTACTGTATGAATATAGACACTGCTGCATTTCAATTGATGGAAATTTTAGATGTTCCATACTATGTCACATTCACGAATGCCATGACGGAAGGTGAACTATTGTGCAGAAGTGGAATAAACACCCTTCATTTTTGCACAATAGTTCACCTTCCCTTAGGTTAGGAAGTGAATTGTCATGGCGCAACAAAGTGAAGTGTATTGCTTATATACTTATTAGGCTAGGTCAATTTTTAATCTCTTGTGGCGTCCTAGATTTGTGGCAAGAATCTACTAGAAGACCTTCCAGTCAAATGGAATGAAAAAATAATGATATTTGGGGTCCCCTCTCTGCCTCCAAAGTATTTTAGACACAGGTTGTTTGGTCAACATCACAAAGTTGATATGGACCTGCTTAGTTACTTTCTAGATGCCAAACTGAAGCACTGTAGCCAAGTGCAACTAAAAACAAAGTGGTTACAGCTTTGTCACAAGGCTTTCAAAATCTGAGCACCTTGTTATGTACTGAACTTATATAGTAAAATCTTATTGTCATGGAGGGGGCCCCATTTTTTTTTTGGAAAACCATTTGACTTCATCTTCACCATTTGACATGAGGTAACAAACCTATGATGCCCTAAGTCAAATTTCAAATTTTTCATTTTTTGACCTAGCCTAATACTTACGTAACTTACCTCGAGATTCGCCTTTTCTGAAGCATTCTGTGAGACGTGGGTGGTAAAGAACAATTACTAGTGTGTATGGAGAAGTATCACATATGAAACTTCTCCGTAACAGGAACAGTTATTGACCACTTTTGACTTGTCACAGAATGCCTTAAAATGCAACATTTGGGAAAGCTAAGAGTGTCCTTTAAACGATTTATTTCAAAGAATTTTCCCTAAAGTAACCATTATTGGATCATTTGAGGGATGTTCAGTGTTAAGTCAGACATCTCTTCCACAGTTCAAATGATCAGCACCTCAAGACTAAGACTTAATTGTTTTTCAGATCTTGTCGTAGGCTGCTTATATCACTGCACTGGCGGTTCGGAAATTACAGCGGATTTTACTCATTGCGGTGCATAAGGAGACTATAACAAAATTGCTACGAAATGTTCTCATAAGCTCTTTGAAGACTAACCTTCGTGAGCAGTACGTGAGCAACCTCTGGCGAGTCACATCAGCCTTACAAAATACTTTTGGGCGGCTTTTTTGCATTTCGAAGCCTTTAACGTACTTTAATGTACAAGAGAGTCTTAAAAAGTACTAGCAGATCCCACCAACTTCGCTGGTAGTTCCAACGAAGCCCCCAACGATAAAGTCACTTCCTGTTCAGTCTGTGCCTCTGAAGTCCCTGTCTCTGTAGTCCCCATAGTCTGACTGACTGACTGACTGACTGACTGACTGACTGACTGACTGACTGACTGACAGACAGGCACGCACGCACGCACGCACGCACGCACGCACGCACGCACGCACGCACGCACACACACACACACACACACACACACACACAATAGATGGCAGCAATCAAGTCAAAAGTACCAGGAAGCGATGGTATGACTTGGCTTATGCAATCAGACAGACACACAGACAGAGTACAAAAAGTCCCAGCACTTTATATAGAGAGATTTGATTGAGGAGTGGACAAAGATGTGGAAATCTCGAGGTGTTACGAATACTTTTGAGCCCGACTATGCTATTGTACGCCACGGATGCAGTGAGCTATGTTGCAGGTACCGGTAATAGAGTGCAGCACCCCAGCTTAATGATGACAATAACTGACTCGTGCGTGATTGGTTGGACTCGGCGGGACGATAGGAGAATGAGCGAGGGTGTGTACGTGTGCTGTATGCATTACAAAGTACGAACTTTGCAGCTTTCTTGAGGATTCTATGACCTAATTTGCCGTCTCATTACCTGTAGCTGAACGACCTGCACTGAGCCTCGTTTCTGCACGCGGTCTCGCAAGCCTTCTCGTCGAAGGCGTCCATCTGGGCCAGAGTGGAGCTCAAGCGGTGCCGGAAGCCTCGCTTCACAGGCTCCACGCAGTCTGAAAGGACGAAGAAAGTGGCAGCAGGGATTTACTCACCAGGTTTTGTGCAAACCTTCGATTCCATTGCTTCCAACCGTTCCCTCCTCAACTCCTCCTCCTCCTCCTCCAAACCCTCCCGTGATGGTCTTCTTGCAGTTGGTGGTCCCGTCGTCCACGTATTCAAAGACGTCCCAGTTGGGATCAGGTCTGAGGTCGCCAGGGGAGAGGACAGTCTTCCTACTCAATAGACAATTCCTCGAAAAGGACACGCCACTGCTCCTGTAAAACAAGTCTGTGTGACAGTACTAGAAATGAGTGAAGACCTCACCTACCCTGACGCGGTAACAAAGTACTGGTAGCTGAAAGTTTGGCAATAACTCGACCTCCGGCACTCCTCTGCACAGGCTGCCTTGCCGTCCACAGTGAACGCGTCCAAGTATGCGGTGGTCTCGTGGCGATAGCCAGCATTTGTCTGGCGATAGCATCGATCTAAGAGAAGAGGTACCCATGAAAAGGCAGTTGAGTTGAGAAGAGTATCAAGCTTACTTTCGATCTCCGGAGAGACCCCACCCGGAGCCAAGCATCTTCCGTCGGGGTCGACGCCCTTCTGGTAGACGTCCCAGTTGTCGTCTTTCTCGAGATCGCGCGAGTATAAGGTGACCAACGTGGACAGTTGACAATTGATTCCAGATGAACGACTGCGCCAAGAGATGCAGTTGATTGTTTTGGCAACTACGTTCCTGCTGTGCTCGACACTTTCTTACCCAAATGCAAAGTTTCTGCACGATCTAAACCTGTGACATTCTTCTGAGCAGCTCCTTACGTCATTCGCTCTCACGGACGTGGTCACAGCCAACAGAGAGAGTTTGGAACCTGGACTCTCCAGTCTGTAGCAGTCTAAGCATTCACGTACGACTTCTTTACATTGGATCTCATTGCAACTCCAGGATATAATGTTACCACCTTGGCTATCTCCTTCGCTCTCTTCTGGTCGCCTGCACGATTCTCGGTCATCTTGGTCGTAGATATTCCAGTCTGAGTCGACAATGAGATCAGTGGAAGGCCTCAGATCGACGCCCTCCTTGATGGACAGCTGGCAGTTGGAAGTGGATGAAGACAGACGAGAGCTACGGTAAGACTCAGTTGAACGATTTCAGTGCAGACAAAAGCGAATGAAAAGTGCTCGTCTGCGTGCCTGTATGCGAATGCTCTGCATGTGAACCCCTTGGCCCCCTTGCACCTCTCAGAGCACTCTCTGACGCCGTTGACGCCCAAGGAGGCATAGACGAGCTCGAAGTAGAGACGGTAACCATAGCGGTGGAGACTGTAACAGTCTGAGCATAAAAAATACCAAAGTTAGCCTACAATAGTGTTAAAATGTGAGTGCAAATTACCTGCACTCCCGTGTCCTCCACTGGGATTACACTCGTCCTTTCTAATGTTGTACTCGTAGACGTCCCACAAGGGATCCACACTCAGGTCAAAGGCAGTCGACAGCGATGCTCCCTCGCGAGGACTCAGGATGCAGTTGGCCACGTCTCTGTTTTTGTCCACCCGGTAGCTATAGCTGAAGCTCCCGCAAGAACCGCTGTCGCCCTTGTTGGCGCAAGCGGTGGCGCACGCCGAGAGGGAGTTGGTGCGCCTCATAACGGCGTCGCCCGTGCGGTAAGAGTGTTTGTACCGACTGAAGCGGAGGCGGTAGCAGTCTGAAGGAGATTGGTTAGTGTACAGTCAACGGTGTTAAGAAGACTGGTGTTGAACTACTCAGCTGACACGCACCATTTTGATGCTGTGTTCGTATGACTTTTTAATGTCTAATCTGAAAGAAAACTGGTGATACTGAAGACTTTCACCAACTACTGCACGAAAAGACTAGGCATTGCCGTCCTCACCCACAATAGCACTTCTTCTCTCTTCGCCTTCCCCACCCTCGTCTTTCGACCCTTTACACGAGGTTTTGTCGTACTGAAAGGCTTCCCAGGACTTGTTTTCGGCAGCTATCAAGTCTCCGGGCAATCCGGTCGTCCGGGACAACTCGCACCGGGTCTGGTCAGAACTGAAGCTGCGGCATTCGCGTAATCTTGCACACTGCAGAAAGCAGTTGTGGTCACTCGACACAGTCAGTCTTCGGAAGATCACGGCTTCGCGATGTCTGAAGCCAGGACCTCGTACGCTCCGGTAGCAACCTTGTTTTTGGCGTGGGATATGGAGACGTTAAACACTCTACCAATGGCAGCTCTGGCCAGATGATAGTGTACGTTGACTGTGTTACGGTAAACTGCGTCATCTCTTAGCAAATCTGCACGGGTCACATACATTTGGGCAATTCATTCAACACAATGTGTACAAATTGCATATCACCTCCGCTGGGATAGTAGTCCTCGTCCTCCCCCACGTTTTGACACAGTCTCGCGGGCCCCCGGATGTTGTCGTAGAAGTTCCATTCGGCGTCGGCCAGCAGGTGCCTGTCGACGTCGGCTTGGAACGCTCTCAGTGCGGAGAGGAAGCAGTTGTCCACGAACCTACTCCGCCGGTAACTGAAGCTTTGGCAGTACTGGTCTGCCCTGAGCTCGCAAAGCGCCGAGCACTGACGCAACGAACGGGTGGACGCGATCTCCTCCACGGTGGAGCTGTGCAACTTGTATCCCGACAGCGAGAGACTCTCGCAGATGCCTGAGAAACATGTACATGGCAAAGTGAACTAGTAGGGTCATTTGGGACTTTGTGAAGTGAATTTTGTAACATATGCAAATTTTGTGCTTTAACCACGTGGACCAAATGTCTCTTTATGCATTTCGAATGCGTGTTGGGTGCCTGACAACTCTTCACACACGCAAAAATTGTTCATTTTTTAAAAATTATGGATTATTTTATGACACCCTTGACCATTTAATTGCCATTCTAGGAAAAAATATTTGCTTTTCGACTTACACCAAGAATTTTAATTTTTCATCAGAGACGCACTGCAATTATAATGACGCTTCCTTTCAACACATACAGTCCTGGCCGTAAGTTACTGCATCGGGCATGACAGCACCTCTTATGCTGTACTGAAACGTGTTGAAGCAGAATTTGGATGTGGAATGTGTGAATGTGATACTGGGACACAATGTTGAGTACACAAGTTCAATGTCGAGGCTGCCCATTTTGGAGCTAGAGTGCTCAAAAG
>JAAUXU010066761.1_pt1 | contig 26474 bp, 21 predicted proteins | sample 7278151 | NCBI WGS metagenome assembly JAAUXU01 (sample SAMN14350113, study PRJNA611818) | marine sediment metagenome | isolation source: surface marine sediment (1.8m) | place: French Polynesia: Moorea | collected 2018-08
CATAAGGAGAGTTTATTCATAACTGAAGAGAGGAGAGGAAAAGAGGGTGCAGGAGATGCTTAGCTTGGCTTGTGTAATGTGAAGCCTGGCCAGAGAAGCATAAGCATTTAAAGAGAGATAGACGTAAACAAGGGCATAAGCACATGAGTATGGAACAATGGGCTTAACAAAGGGGAGTAAGGAGGGCCAAGCGGGCATCCTGGAAGCTTTTCATGGAGAGTCTACAGGACTCCAAAGTAATGTCAGAGTTCTACAAGCATGTGCAGGGCAGGGAAAACAAGAGCATCAACCTCCTCTCTGTTGCTATAGTACATGGCCTGGAGGGCACAGTAGACCACCTGCTGGGAGTTCATTTCACTGGCAACACTGCTGAGAGGGGTGAGGGGAGAGAAAATACCAACTATGGTGCATTCCAGGATGCTCTCCGGGTGATTGACTATGTTTTGACAACAGAAATTTGAAAGGTGTTAGACAACATGGGCAGTCAAAAGGCTGCTGGCCCTGATGGCCTCAAACCGGTGGTCTTACAGAACCTACCGGATTCCTGCATCAACAGACTGTGGGTAATTTTTGCCTCTTCCTTCTATGCCGGATACGTTCCATCATGTTGGAGGCAATCCAAAGTGTATTTATCCTGAAGCCGAGCAAGGATGATTATACTAGGGCAAAGTCTTTTTGTCCCATCACCCTGACATCCTTTGTCTTTAAGACCCTGGAGAGGGTGGTGCTAAACCACTTGGAAGATGTATACAATATACATAGTAGGTTGAACATCAACCAACATGCTTTCCATAAAGGATCCAGCTGCAATTCTGCACTTTTGGATATGGTAGACAAAATCGAGAGTTCGATTCTTTGTGACCAATATGCTCTGGGAATTTTTCTAGACATCAAGGGTGCTTATGACAACTTAAGTGTGGACGCTAGCATCCAGGGCATGCAGGCCAAACACCTGCCCCCTCATGTAGGGGTGGTGGTACTCATACTATCTCCACTTTCAATCGGTAATGGTTAAAATTAAGAGGATCTCTGCAGTCAGGTCACTGACACTGGAGTATGGAAGGGAAAGTGGCCTCGAGTTTGGGGCCGACAAAACCGAGGTGGTTGTCTTTACTCGCAAGAGAATAAAGACTTCTCATTTACCATTTCTCCACATGGGAATGAGAGACCTTGTCTACTCTGATACAGCGAAATATCTGGGTATTCTGCTTGGCAGCAAACTAACCTTGGTCCGCATATCAGGGACAAAACAAAAAAGGCTATTAGACTCCTGTATCGTTTCAAGACCTCTGTGGGTCAGCTATGGGGACCTCGCCCATTTTTGACAAAAAGGGTCCTCACTGGCATCATTAGGCCTAAGATCACCATTAGTCCCTTGTTTGATTGCGCGGGGTTCATGCAGACACAGCAGCTGTGTGCTCACAGGATGATAGTAACCCTTCTTTATTACCTATAGTAGACTGATAACCAATGTTTGTACCATCACCTGTAGTTAATGACCCACCAGTTAACCAATAACCGCAGTTTCGGTTAATAGCCATAACCCCTCACCCTTACTTTTCATTGCAGTCTGGAGTGAGTGTGGAAGGCCTTTGCAAAAAAAAAAACCATGGCCCAGCTCAGGCACTGCCCATCTACGAGCATTGAGGCTGACAGGAGGTCTTCAGCATTCAAAAAACCTCCTCCTTCGTCCCGTTGAGACAGGTGTCACAGCTTCACAAAGGACAACTTGTCCCAGGTCATGTTGGGGAAAAAAAATCACTTTTTTCCCTTCTCTCACATTTCATTCACATTTTGAAGAAGGTTCTGCAGTGAAAGTCTCTCGATCTCATCCTCTTTGTAGTGATCAGTCTCTACTGAAATTGCTGTCGCCCAGAGAACCTTTCATGCAAGTCAAATTTCTGGGAGAAATTGGTCAAAAAAATCAGAAAAGTTGGTCAATTCGAGTCCCGATCAAAGGAAATGTTGAAATTGACTAAAACTTGCCAGTTTGTGGCGGTCAGCAGGCAATATGTAGCAGATAAAGAGGCTGGTCGATTTCTGGAAGAAAGACGGGGTCTGGTAACTATGCCCCAACATAAGAGGACACAAAGGGCCAAATATGCACAAAGACAGCTTTTTTGTCTGCACATTTTCATGCTGTTGTCGCAAAATATCATCGTTTCACAGAAGAGGCAAAATATCTCTGAGAGGAGATTCGTTTAGATGCATTCTTGGGTCAGATCTGACAGCATCTAACAATGTGGACCAGCACTTGAGGAGGCATCGGCTGATACAATCGGATTTAGATGTCTGCAGTTCTCTCTGCTATTCCACCTCAGCCAAAATGGGCCGAATATGCCGAAAAATGAGCAAAAACATGAAATATCGAGACGCTTTATGTCCTAAAATGCTATCCGTCAAGTCTAATGACAACACACAATGACAGCAACATCTTCCTTACGCCAAGAATCCTGCGCTGAAGATGCAGCATCTTTTCTTTCGATGAGGTCATGAAAGTTGTATGAAGTCGGATGCTTTAACGAAGGATCTTTTGTCATCGACCAATCCATGAGTCGAACTAACTGATCCACAACTTGTAGATCAGTTTCCAGTTTGGCCAAGTTCTGGGACTGCATTAGTAAGTTTTGGTACGTGCCAATTTTTTGAACTACCTTTGGCAGCTCTGGCTGGATTACTGCAGTGGGTTCGAAAAAAGCATTGAAGAGGGGGTCAAAAACGTCGAATCTCCTCGTGCGCTGGACAGAAAATTCTGATAGTTTCTTTTCATTCCTCCTGTCTAATCCACGACCGCTTTTTTTCGACTGGCAACCCTGCCAGGCATCCAGGACTCATAGTCAGAGAGGCGCTGGCAAGAGAACAGGCATCATCCTCAATCGTGAAATTGTCTGCTGAGGCCAAGGAAAAGTTGGAAAGCAGAGAAGTCTATTTCGGGCGCTCTCTTTTTCTCTGTCTCCGCACACAACTCACCCTAATGTCTGGATGGAAGAGGACCTCGTGTGCAGCAGGCAGGAATGTCCAGATGTTTGGTGTCCTCGACCACTTTTCCCCTGTCACATGACTTCCTTCATCCTGGTCCAGGAGGCATGGCCATTTTTCTTTTCTTCTGCCCTCCACAATTGACATGGAGGCCATTTATGGGCAGCACAATGGGTTTTCAGTCCTCAACTCACTTTTCTTGATAGATGCGCATGCCTTGAGTCAGCGCCAGGCAGTTCCACGTCAAAGCCTCGCAGCCATGAAGAAGTTTCTTTTTGGAACCAGGTAACTGCTTTGGGTTGGGACTCCTTGAGGCAGCGACTCATTTTACACTCCAATTTTTTTTTTTTGGGGGGGGGGGCGTCAAGAAAAAAGTTGGGCAGGAAAATAAGTTCAGTGGCGGCAGTTACGACTCAAACTTTTGTCATAACACTTAGCCTGACGTCACCGAAATTGCACACCTGTAATACAAAGACAAAGAAATTAGCCCGCGGATAAAGAAAAGTTTGGGTGGATCGTTGCTTTTGTTGTTGTTCGCTTCTCATGGGTAAGATAGAGTGTTACAAACAGTCACTACATCCGCTGCATTTGTGCAACACCCTGTTGGCTACAGCAACAAGCCGATTGTGGAGCAATTTGGCAGTTCACAACAGATTTTCAGCACTCAAGCTGCTTTTACGTCGCAGAACAGTAAGAGCATTTGCAAAACACTCCGTAAGACACACTTTTTTGTTGCGTTGGTACATCAAGTTTGTTTTTACGCTTGCTAAGACTAGGGTTGCCACTCGCGCGACTGGGAAGTCAAGTCAGGAGAGCAGGTGGTGGCAGTGCTTTCATTTCACACATCAATCAAGTGGCAACCCCGACGTGGCCAACTCGCCAAACAAGCCCAAGTTTCCACCAGTGGAACGTCTCATCGAGTTGAAGCGTACCACTCAAGACGCATAATGCAGTCGTATCTGACTTAGTGATGGCGACAAGCCGGATTTTTCGCGAGCCGAGCCGAATCACCAGGACCTTGGGCTCGAGTTGGTACCGAGCTATAGGGCATTCCAAGTCAACAACTGGTCAATCGAGCCGATCACGAGCTGGGGCATTCAAAGCTGATTCTGAGTCATGACTGATTCAACATCTGCTCAATCTAACCTAGCGAAATAAATTACCACCCAAACTTTATGCCAGCACCTGGTGAATAAGAACAAAATTGGCTATGACTTAGCTGCAACTATGCTAGGCTGCGCTGAGCAGAAATTCAGTTGTTACAACTGAAATCACTAAACGAGTTGACTCGCGGGCCCCGTCATAGTGTAAGCGATTCGAATCGAGCCGCTCGTTTTGACGAGTCGAGCCGACTCGTTGGCATCACTAGTATCTGTACAACAAAAGAGAGCCCCAGCCTGTGTAAAAGCATCGAGATGCAATTCAGGTCCGTCGCGAGTAGGAGCGCTTGCCGCACACTTTTTCACGGCTCAAAGTGTATTCGACGAGTGCGCAGCCGTGGCCATTGGACTTGGGGCACCTCGTGTGTGGCACGCACGAGACCGTATGTGCGCAGGTCCGATGCTGATGCTGGATGGCACACAAGACACGTACGTAGAACTCGCTCTGAGTGGGCGGAAAGTCCTCCGGCGCCAGAAAAAAAAGGAAAATCACTGAAGCACTTTCCTTCCCCAGAGATTTCTAACTCCTCGTCTCCAGTGATTTGTAAGTGATTGCGGTCATGACACTGTACGGGACACGTTCCAAATTACCATCACAGTCTCGTCGCTCCAGTGCATTATGATGTCCTGCGACCCGTCCAGCTTTGTTCGCACAAGTGTGCTTCAGTCTGCGGAAGTCACAGGAAAAGAGAAAGTACCTCTTTTCAAACCACCTTTCTTTCTTCTCTCTCAATGGTGGCTGAAGACTTTCCAACTTTCCAAAAGGACACACAGAGACACACGACGAATTAATTTACTTCCCCTTGCTCAGAATTGGAAGAATCTGTTGGTGCGAGTCCGATCTTTTACGTATCTCTACAGACGTATGATAGTGGAGTGCGCGGCTGCACAGTACATACGTGAACAGTGTGACATAGGAAAGAAGAAATTTTCTAACTTTTTGGACATCTCTGTCGGTAGTCAACCTTCCGTGCAATATTATCATCGTCTTCATCAATAATTGCACCTGTGCCGTGCCATCTTGGCAGCGTACTGTGGACACCAAGTTGAGTGGATCTGGGATCAAATCTCTACGTGATGTTTGCAGCATTCTTGGGCATCAGATTCGGCAGATGCGGCGTCAACTTGAGTAGAGCTGCCACCAAGTTGAGCAGATCTGGCAACAGTTTCCAGAAACGTTGCTTGCGGCGACAAATTGCGTCCTGGCAGCACCGCAAATGCCCCAATCATTAGACATGCCGGATTATGTTTCAACTCAAGGGTGCGGGATGATTGGAGGAAAATTCTTCTTCTACTGATCTGGAGCTGGAGAAAGTGTCTCAGTGATGCTTCACGTGTAAAACAAAATGAGTCTCAGCAATCACTGCTCTGAGTGCGTCATCCAGGTGCCGCAGCCATCAGCACTTCTATCATGAATTCCTGCTGGATTATTTTTCAATCCTCATCCAAGGGTGCCAAATTATTCGAACCAGTCCAATTATTGGAGTCTACCTGGTTATGAGAGCATTTGCAGTATGTACTCTTGGCGTCACCTTGCACTCTCCCAGATCCAACTTATGCACTCTTGGCATCAGCTTGCACGCTCTGAGGACCAAATAACTGCTCCTTTTATCTTCTTGAAGTGAGTGAAGGTGTTTTTTCTCCACCCCTTCTGCCCCAAGCTCATGTTTCTGTTGGATAAATTTGAAACATCCTGTGGAAGAAAAAGAAAGGAGCCGAAAAAAGTAGTCAGACTGTCCGTAAAACCTCTGTCTGCTGCATGAACAATAAGGAGCGAAATAGAAATTACCGTATTTTCTAGTGTGCTGCACAGTAAGATCGCGTAACTTGAGTCAGCAGAATGACGTGGATTAGTTTGCTTGGATTTGGCAGAGCCCAAGGAGAGGCTCAAAGTTGATAGTGCTTTTGTCATGAAATGCCAAGGATCATCGAGTTATCGCTGCATGGGGAACGGTCAAAAACACTAAAAGCTCTATAAAAGTACTGATGATCACCCCTTTGGCCTGAGCACTGAACATTAGACTAGGTCAAAAAATGAAAATAGTGTAATTTGACTGAATACGCCTTAGGTTTGTTGCCTAATGGTGAATATGTGGTCATGTGATTTTCAAAGAACACATTTTTTGGACCCCTCTCTCTTGAGATAAAGTTTCATCAAGTGAGTTCAGTACATGACGAGGTTCAGATGTCGAAGGCCTCTGGTACAAAGCCATAAACACTTTGGATTTCATTTGACCACAGTGCTTCTGTTCTGCATCTAGAAAGTGATGATGCAGATCCACATCAAATTTGTGATGTTGACCTAACATCCTTACAGAATATGCGTCACCGAATGTTCAAAGGCTAAGAGAGGAAACCCAAAAACTAGTTTCTTCTCTCCATTTGACTGGAATGTCTTCAAGTGGATTCTTGCAACGAATCTAGGATCAATGACTTTTAACCTGAAAGGTATGGATTTCATTCAGTACCCAGAACGATGAGCGCTGAAGAGTCGGAAAAACTGAATGTATGATAGTTATTTCACTTTTTTTCGTGCTATTAAGTTCACGTTTTTTACACTTACAGCTGATATCCTAGCTCAAAAAAAGATCAGCACTGAACATGCATGCCATCATCAGGCTCACAACGCCGGAATAACACATGGAGTACATGCCATAAATGTGGTTGGCAACCAATTCCTCCATGATCGAGACCCCAATGACGCTGAGACCAAAGAAACATGTAACGTTAGGTTTTGAATCATATTGACGTGGGGAAGGGGTCCCGGATATGATCTTGTGGATGAAGTACAACATAGTCTGATCTGAAATTATCAGGAAAGCTAACACTGCAGGCTTCATTTATTCTTTGACTTTACTTAATTTAACGTAATTCCTTGAATTATTTATAGCAATTCTTTTGATCTCGGCATGCCTGCAAAAGCTTGCACCAGCTTTGCAAGTGTGTCGAGACCATTGTCAAGGCTAAAGGACCACGAATGGAACATTTCAAAGTCAAAAAACATTATAGTTCGCCCACCTCTGGATGCTCCCGGATGTTCTCTGGATGAAGAGCCAAGACCTCATTCTTTTTTCTTCTCGTCGATCAACTTTTTGGCCGATTTTCGAACATTCAACACGAAACCAAACCTAAAGCTCGTACAGCTCAAGCGTGAGTAAACACTCAAAATCGTGCCGAACAATCGCTTTGTCAGAATTTTTAATGACCCGCCAAATTCTGTATTTCCGATGTCATCTTACATATAAACATAAGGCCAAAAATTTCAACTTCTTTCTACTACATTTGTTGCCAGGCTCCATTTGAATCTACTCCAGCCAAATGCAATGATCAGTTTTGGGGTCCCCTCTCTACCTTGAAAGTTTAATAAACTCAGTAAATCAGGATGTTTGGCCAACACTTCAAATTAGACCTGCTCAGTTACTTTCCAGATGCTAAACTGTAGTCAAATGAAAGTGAAAACAAGAAATATTAGCTCTGCTGTCCAAATCTGAACACCTTCTTATGCAGTGAACTTATGCAGTAAGGGGTTTTATTGAGAGATAGGGGCTCAAAAAATTGTTTTTTGAAAATCATTTGATCACATCTTTGCCAATGAGCATGGGGAAACAAACCTAAGATGCACTCAGCAAAGCACTAAAATTTTCCTTTTGTGGTTCAGCCTCATACAATTCGTCGATCCTTTGGTAAATCATCTAAGGCTGTGCTGGCCATTTTGTCCATCCATTTTTTTGGGTTCGGTTTCAATGTGAAGTGTTTGTAGTTTCCTTAATGTAGCAGTCCCATGAAATCAATTGGCATCATGGGAAAGTTTGAGACCAAAGCAGCGTGGCATTAGTGTCACTTTGGACAATATTGCATGTTAATGGCAGCGCAGCAGTGATTAATTCACACACACACACCCAAAAAAAAATCACTGCATATGCCTAGCTCTTCAGTTCATAGCAAGAGCAGACGCACTTCAGTAGCATACGTAACTTTTTTAATACTGCAGCTACAAGAAATCTGCTTATGTCGTTGGAAAGCTTGAGACCTCAGCAGTTTGGCATTAGTTTCTCTTGGGGACAATGTTGCGCAGTCAAGGCAGCGCTGGCAAATACCGTTGAGCAAGTCCGATACATCAGAACATAGCAGTAGACAAAATGTCCTGCCCTTAATATTTATTTTTGTTCAAAATGAAGAAAACAAGTTTAGCTGCTAAGACTTTAAGCCTTCCAACGATGCCAATAGATTTTGAGTAGCTACAGTATCAAAGAAGTTATATGGCGTTGGGAAGAGGAGGACGCTGACTTTTGAGCCCCCCCCCCCAAAAAAAAAATGGGGCCTGTGGGCTTGCTCAAGAGGGACAAGGCCTCTCATGTGACAATTTTTGGGGCATTTTTTTTTCAAAAATATCGGCCGGAAAATGCCATTTTCAGCATTTCAAGCGAGGGGTGCTAACTTTTTGCCGGCACCGTAAGTTAGACATTGCACATAGCTGAATCTGCTGGTCATTCAGGAGCCACAAAGCCTGCATCAATAATCTGTTGGTCTCATACATGTGTCTGAAATGAACGTTGCCTCACGATGTTTCGCAGCTTTACCCATTCCTGATCAGCATGCCAGGGAATTTCTCTTAGTCTGCAAGCAAGTTCAAATTGCCCGAAGAAGTTACGCTAAATTCTTTTTCAACTCTACTCGTCTATTTTTTTTTTATTTCCAGACACAGTAGCGAAAGTAGAATAGGTCAAAAATTGAGTCACAGCAATTTTACCCACATCCGTATTGCTGTAGACAATCTGTACATAGACTTGATCTTTAATATTCTATAACTTGTTCTACTTTGACGCTTTTACACCCAGAGACTCGAACCCACATTGACTTTAGTGGACTAAAAGTTTTGCCTATGCTTTCCTATGTGCAAGCAGTGTTTCTTTGTGGATACTACATAATGCATGGACAGAATGGGCTTGTGTCATTTTACAGGAAGTAGTCGAGTCATAGGTGCGTCAAACCGGAGTTGAATCAAGTCTGGTCAATTTGCATCGAGTCAAATCAGTCCCAACACATGATGTAGTCAGACAAAACATCATGAGACAAAGTTCCTTGGAGGCAAAAAGATACGAGCCCAACAGGTGAAGTCCATATGCCTTGAGACCAAAAAGCTGAAATGAAAAAGTGCCAGACAACCAAGCCAGGCATAAATGTTCATTAAGCACTTAGATGTTTGCCATTAAACGGGGCAGGAAAAGACTCAATCCAGAGTTACTCCTTTCTCTTGTTGGGATTCCCATTCCCTCTAAGAGACCCCGCCAACAAACAAAAAGTGCCAGACAGACAAGTTGAAATCAACTGGTTTTTTTTAACTCAAAGAATTCCTTATCAGCAAAGTCATGCAGAAAAAAAGAAGTTTAAAAATGATTGAATGTACGTGCAACAGGAAGGGGATATTGGAAGATGATGCTGATTCACCTGGAGGCTCTCCTCAGCCAGAAGCCATAAGAGCCTTAACCTAATCCTAATCAGCTACTGAGTGCTGTGCTCTGCTCTGTGTTTACAGCGTGAGCGTTGTGTAAATGCAGCTAGAACATAACCTTTGACAAGGGGCCTGAACCTGGGTGCTGGCTCACAGTTGAATCCCTCTTCTGCAGATGCTGATGAGGGGGTTGACAGACTATGCGTGAAAGCAGAATTACCAGCCAAGGTGTACTGAAGGTGGACAAAGAAGGTTGAACAATGTCTGAACCATCCCTAGGTGCAGTTGCACCCTGTCAGTGAAGGAAAAAGAACCCTCCTTCTAAGTCATGGATGCTTGTACAGTGGACCCCGGATATAATGACACTGTTGGGCCTGAGTGAAGTTGTCACTATGAGCAGGTTGTCACTATACCTGGGTGGGAATCCTACAACCAATGATACTGATTTTCAGCTGTACATGAGAGAGTAAACAAACATTCAGCACATGCTTGTCGGGCTTTGCTGGCACAATTCAAGAATTGAATCATGATGGAGATAAAGAGGAACAGTCCTGTCCAACCAACAAAGAGTTGTTGGCTGCAGCCAAAGTTTTGGAAATAGCCTTTGCTAAGGAGGGAAACCATCATTTTGTGCATCAAGTCAAAACTGAGATGCAAAAGGTTGTTCTCAAGAGTATGAAGCAAGTTATGATAAGGAGGTATTTTGTTGCTGAGGGAAATTAGATACAAAATAAAAATGTCAAAGTGGCCAAGTTGTCAGCATAACCGAGTAGATTTATGCACATAAAAAATTGGTTCTGCACTATATCCGGATGTCACTGTACCAGGGATCCACTGTATTTGTAAATAACCTAATCATTTCTGACATGATGTGACCGTGGAGGCTGTGTCCTCTTCCAACGAGGCTGAGGCATAGTTTGTGACGCATCAGTGGAACAGCGTAGACAAGGGCAACCCAGCACGTTCCCATTGTTCCCTGCCCAAGTAAGGGTTGATGGGGGAATTCTGCATGAGCAACAGGCGGAAATCAGGATGTTTGTGGAAGAGGCATCATCACTCCGAGGTGACAGAAGACCCGTGATTAAGCATAAAAGGGACGAAAGAAAGCTTCAAGCAGTGGAAGAGGAGTCTAAAGAGACAGGAGCAGCATCTACAGCTCGGTGCTGATGAGATATCCAAGTGGGCCATTGGTAGTTCAGCTATAGCTGCTGCCAGACTCCATTTGAATCTATTCTAGTCAAATGAAATGATTAAATAATCAGTTTTCGGGTCCCCCTTGAAGCCCCCACTTCAAATGCTTAGTTACTTCCGAGACGCTAAACTCCAGTCGTATGAAACTGAAAACAACGTGTGTTTAGCTTCGCTTTTCCAAATTTGAGCACCTTATCATGCGCTGAACTGATACAGCAAAGCTTTATTCCGAAATATTTTCTTTTTGCAAACCACCTGACTGCATCTTCACCATTTTGCACCATGAAACAAAGCCAAGATGCACAAAGCCAAATTCCCCAATTTTCCTTCATTTGTCTGGCCTAATGGGCATGGTAGACATCGACAGGACAGGTGAGCCTTCAGCTGTTGCTGAAGTGTTCAACAGTGTGTGCATGCAAAGCCCTTGCACGCACCCCTGCCCCTGCTTGCATGTGGAGGTCTGATTTTGCGATGCTTTGTGAATAGCGCACTGTTCAGCCTAAAACCTCGGCTGAATAAGCCTCATCAGCAGCTGGGACGATTCTCGAGGACCTGCAAAAGTCACGCACTTCATCACCCAGGGCAGAATGGGCACGTTCATTCAGCTTCTGGTGATGAAATGAGTGACCCTAGATGCTCTCACGCTTTGGCAGAGAAAAACTTTCCTCAGTTTTTATCTGCGGGGTCCGCATAACTAACCAAATGGGTTCGGACAGGAAATCCCCAAAAGATTGCGACAAATGGTGCCCTTCGCCATTGTACTTGGTCAGCAGAAGTCTATTTTTCTTGGGTCTTATTTAGAGCAGCTTTCTTGGTATGAAATATTATTCCAGGCCTCTCTCAGGCCCACGCAGGTACCCAAGAAGAAAAAAAAAGTCTTGGAAGCCAAAGCCTTCGCCAACCAACGAGTTTTCTGGGCCAAAGCATTAATCTTACTGTATGAGAGTTTCTACCTCAAGCAATTCTACTGCACGCAACCTTAACTGATCACATCTAATGTAGACTCCAGTGGCCGGGGGTGGATGGGTCTTTTTTGCTCTCGCACTCCACCACGGCCCTGGAAACAAGTGTCAGGTCCATCCCCACCACTGCCATGCACCTGCTGCCGTCGTACGCCCAGGCAAGTCTGCGTGATACACACGCTACGCACGTCGGAGATGGGGGGAGGGGGGAAAGCAGACTGGATTTAGCAAGGCCTATTGCGAAATGGAGCCGCTTGACTTAGGCATGTCACTCACCTGAACACGTGTGCACGTTCTCCTACGTCCTCACATGCTGTGCAGTGCGCAAGAAGGGCAGTGCAGCGGGCAGTGCACATCTTGAACTGCTGTAGCACAATGTGTGAGTTAACGATGCGCCGGGTTAGCTTTTTTTCGAGCTCGGGTCGGGTCATAGTGTCAAGCCTTCGAGCTTTTTGACCTCGGACCTAGGTTCAATGCTTCTTTTGAAGAGAGCTTAGCTTTTTTTTTCAGAAGCTCTGGTTCGTCGGAGCACATGAAGTTCGAGCTCGGGTCGGGCTGACTGAAAATGGCTTCGACCTTTGAAGCTCGGGTCAAGGCTCGAAGCATCTCTTGTGCGAGTTGCTGTGCACCTTTTTTCTAGCTGACAAACGTACTAAATAATGCAGGGAGGTCAAAGTCGGTGGAAGAAAAAAAACTTTTGCGTCCAATAACCAGACAGGAGCAAGAACATGCAAAAATTCATTAGTTCTTGTCACGTCATTTCCTGTGAAAAGAGTAGCCCAGAGATTGGGGAAAAAGTTTTGCTCCTAGAAATGAATCGAGGCAACCATCAGTTGGCAGTCCCAAGTGCGGAAGTGCCCGGACGGCTCGCGTGGGCCGCCGAAAAGAAACTTCGGCGGAGCCCGGACAGACACCCTCGGGCGTGCGCAGAGGGCAGGAAGGACAAGTAGGGGTCGTCGTCGGTGGCGGTCTGACTCTTGAGAACGTCGTCCAGGTTGAGTTCAACTACGCCATGAGATTTCTCAACACCGTTGACTGATCGAGCCCAATCAGAAGGGAAACTTCAGGGAGATCTCGGCCTTCACAGTCACAATCAGGGCCGGCGTACGTGCCGTCATCAGCCTCCATTTCATTTCTCCACACTCCCAGTGGTCTCCTACATCTGCTCGACGTCGTCGACTGTAGCCAGTGCCCCCACCAGACCCTTGAGGGGCAGGGGAGGGCAGAGGAGGGGGAGGGGGACATCCCTAGGCAGGTTTTTCCAAGTCAACACTGGCCTCGCATTCTTCGTCGTGATGATAGAACCGAAAGAAAATTCTAAACAGGGATATGTTACAAATCCTTGAGATAAGGAAACTACTGTATTTGAAATGATTCTGGCTTTCGTTTGAACTCTTTTCTTCAACTCATCGACTTTTTTCACTGATTTTCTACTTTTCTTCACTGACTTTTGCTATGGACAAGTCGTTCCAATGGCAAAAATTAATACTCTGGGTCTGATTTCTTGGGGATTGACTGTGCCTTGCAAATAGACTGTGAAAGAAGTCGGGTAGTTTAAGAAAATTGCATGCTTAATCACAGATAAGCCATTATTCTCGCTCACAAATTTAGCTCTCGTCAGTCCTGAACACTTTTTCTCACTCGTTCGTTGTGACAGTGAAAGAGTTCAAGAGTCACTGAAGAGAACCCAGTGAAGTTTGCTCAGGAGAACAACTTGACTTATTTCTCGTCAAACAATTGATCTTAAAACTATGTCTTAAGCTTTCAAGTGGGACAAGCAACCAATGCTGAGCACCCGCAGTGCAGTGAGAGGCTCAGCGCAGACTGGGAGAACCAAAGAAAATCTGTGAGTGCTCGACTCTGGTCTGCGGGACCACCTCACGTCCGTTCATTCTTGCCTCAGCATCTCTTTTGGATGGCATTTTCTATCAGCGCAATCCGTACATGAGGGATGGGCGGACTGAGTGATGACGTCGGACAATGAAGAAGAAACTCTGGTCGGACAAAAAGTTGTCCAGAACGCAAGAAAAAAGCGGGCAAGTGGATCAGAAACAATGAGAGGGACTTCATACGTCTGCACAGTACCTTTCTGGTAGGAAAGGCCCTCGCTCTGTGAAAAAATACAAGGACTCAAGTGCAAGGACTGAAGAGGGAGGAGGAGCTTTTTGCGCAACTTGCAATATCTGCTAATTTGGCTTGTGCAAGCGCGTTGCTCAAGCAGGGGCTGTTGCAAAGTTTGGTCCACAAAAAAAAGCACCGCAGGACGCTGATCTGCACTCGTGGCATAGAGTGGGAACTCTGGCATGCAGTGCACGCGTGAGGGGAAGAGGAGCTCGCCGGTCACGACGGAGACGCACTCATTCCAAATGTGCTCAGTGACTTAGCCATCGATGATCTCGAACTCGCTGTTGAAAAGGATTCGTGATCTTTTAGAGTGATTTATCAAGCCATTGGGTGGCCTCGAGCTAAGACACTGGACACGAATCAAAACCTTTCTACACACGTTTCTTCCTCTGCCTCCTTCATTTCTCGCATGCAAATACTTTGGCAGGATGAATGGGGAAGACCCGCAAGGCCTCGTTTCCTCCAGTGGTAGCAGCGGAGGCCTATTTTCAAAGGCCTCCTGGTAGCTACTCCGATCGGCTGCTGCAGTTTAGGCCTCGGGAGGGCCTTCCAGCACTAAAGAGATCCACTGCTGATGCGGTTGCAGAAGGGGGGGAGGGGAGATGGGCGCTAGAGTGAGCTTTGCGGGGGTGGGGAGCTGAGAGAAAGGAGACAGGGTGGCTCAGAAAGAAGGCTTCTCAGTACAATGAAACCAGGTTATAGGAATTACTCTGCGACGTGAGAAAATGATCCCTATAATTGAGTGGCTCTCATATCCGCCAAATCCTCCTGAGCCATCGAATTGTGCAGAAAATTGATGGATCTCACCTTTATTGGATAGCGCACAGTCAGGGCAGAGTTGCCTTTCATGCTCTGCTCTGCCACTGCTTGTTTGCTTCTCTCAACCAATGATTCTTCCTCACATTGAGAGAGAGAACAAAAAGATGGTGGAAATTTGCCAGAAATTCACCATTTGCAGTCACCCGCAGGGGCCCGAATACAAAAAAAACTTGCCAAAATTTGCAAGGCGTGGCAGCACTGGCCACAGTGGCAGGCCAGCAAAGCCAGTGGACCACAGTGACTACTAACCGGGGAAATTCCCCCGGTGAAAGTTTTGGGCCAGACAAATTGCGGTTGATTCCCTTGATTCTTATGTTCTGGTTCCACTGTCCACAATTCCAGCTCCAGTCGGCAGTTCTCCATCGTCCTCTGCACTGTGTCAGTGACCAAAATGAGTCGTGACACCTGCTGGACCAAACGTTCTGGGCCCAACTCGGTCTTGCGAATTGGCAAACAAAGCATTTCTGAGTCTCCGCTTATACCAGGATGCCGGTCATGTAGGCCTTTCGGGGGCCTGCCCTGGGGGTGCCTGTATCAGCGGCTTCAGCTGTGCAAAGAAGAAGTTTACGGAATGCAAACATTTCACCTTGGTCTGGTTTTTTTTTTAACAGGTAATTTGTACCATTCTTCTAGCCAGAGTCAGCATGGAAGTCCCAGCAAACACCTTCATCTTTCTGAGCATGGACTGCTTTGGCAGCATGGACTGCCAGAACCAGGACCAGACTGACACTGACGCTCGCACCAAAAAGTCTCTGTGGACAACAGGAGTGGGTCCTGGAAGTGATTTGAGATGGCAGAGTCATCGTCATGGTCACAAGTGCTGGAGTGATGACAAGACTAGCTGCAAATCTGACCCGACAAACTTCAGCTTCACTGCACCGGAAACTGGCACAAAGCCTGCAGAAGTATGGAACAATGTAGTAGCTGCTGCCTTTTATTCTTCTGGAGGCCATAGTTGGCAAGCAAATGTGTCCGCACAGCCTGCATCGTGCTATTTATAGTGTTTGTAGTCTCCATAAATTGCTCTATGCCTAAGGAAGGAATCGAGTTACAGTGGATTCTCGAAAGAACGATATTCATGCACAGTAAAATAATCCGTTCGCTTGTTGCTGACACACTAGTTTTTCATGTAATGCCTTTTAAACGCTGCATCGACAATCATCGATTTACCCATGAATTATCTGTATCGTCATCCACTGTATTTGGCTTTTAATAATGAACATGACTGAGCCGTTATTCCAGTGCATTATTGGCTGGGTCGTCAGTTAATCCCCTGAATGAAATGACTGGCACACAGAAAATGAGCAGGGTTTTTCTGCCCCTGGCAATTTTTGTCTTTAATTTTTGCTTTTATTCTTTTATCTTTTTTTGGAAACCCTAAAAATACTGCAGATGCATTGCAGGTTTTTCCTGCTCGTCCTTCTTTACAGTTTTTAGTGATGTGAATCAAGCCTGCTCGCAGGAAGCCACAGCTCGGGTCATCACTGGCCTCAAGGTGCTATTTGACCCGTAGGACGACCCTGTGCATGCTTCCTTTGCCTTGGCAGCAGTTGAGGTCTTGGCAGCTGCCGAACAATCGCACCAGCCCACTAAATGCTGATGTTCTTCAAACGTTCCACTTGGAGGGACATCCATGCAGTGACGTCCCAATGGCAGGGGGTACAAGTGATGGGGAATTCGGTCCTTTATTAAGCACGCATTGTACGGCGAAAATGTCACAGGGTCCCGCGAAAGTTGGCAAACATGTGTATTAGGCTAGTTCGAAAAAGTACTTTTATATGGGTGAGAGAGACCTTTGCCCATTCTGTTAAGATTTCAATGAAACAGATGCTCTTTACTAGGCTAGATCGAAAATTGGAATTCCCTGTGGGCATCCAAAAATTTTAACCGCTGACCATTTGAAGACTTTGTAGTCAAATGAAAGTGAAAAAAAAAAGGAGTTTTAGCCATGCCCAAATGCATTTAAAGTTGCATAATACTGCAAAATAAGTTGTAGGTTTTTTTTCTTCAGGACTTGCTGCAAAATGTTCTTCTGACCAACTGGATCATGTCAGCATTTTGGTGAGTGATTTTCACCCAGTTTGGCAGCTTCTGAAAGCCACCAGAGCTGAAATCTACTTTCACAGCAAATTTACTACAGTAGTAGCTCACTACATAAATTTCAATCAAGTTGGGCAGAGGTAAACACAACTTTTTTTTCCAAGTGTTGGACTACATCTTCATCTTTTGACCCGATGTAACCTACTCCAGCCGCCATCAGTGAATTTCCAAAGTTGACCCCTTTTCGACCTAGCCTAGTATATATATATATATATACACAGTAATACCTATACAGTAGACGGCTTTGCCTCGTTCATAGGAGTTAACAACATAAGAAACATTGTTCCAATATTCTTAAAGCCGCTTCTGTTGTGCCGGACTCAGCACTCAGGGGTTCACCAACCTTATCTAGAGGGTCCGGATACACTTTTAAGCACTATTTGAACTCAGAAGCAGCAACATAATAAGGCTTCTCTGGCAGAAGTTGCTCCGACTGTAGTGAGATCCATTCCTGTGCGAGTCCCCGGATTCCCTACTCAGCCTCCTCAGTACCGATCCTGGTCTGAGTGTGAAACCCTGTTTCGCTGTATTTTCTGGCTCTGCAGCTACGTTTTCCAAAGTCTGTTACTCTCTCGCCAGCTTTGACTGGCCAGGGCTGGAAGCAAGGGAAACCATTGGCAACCATTTCCCGCACACCGCAACTTCCCTAATTTCTCAATTTTGGGTTTGTGACACGAAGACACAGGAAATAGGAAATTGTCAATCCTGAGGTCAGCAGAAAGGTGATGAAAATAAACCCCTGGAGAAAGACCTGCTCAGGATGTCGATTTTGAGCGGTTCCAAAGGCTCCAGAAACTTGACTCTTTTTTTGCGCGGAAAAAATTGGCAGTGAAGCAATTATTAAGTGAATGTACGAACGTGAGAGATCCTGGGGGGCCAAAACCAGCTGCAATTTTTGCACGCATGGCCGAAGCTAACGGTTCCGTCGTCACTGACGTTGTCAGCCTCATCACCCATAGAGCAAATGCTGATCACGACTCAGTTTTGTATCAGCGGAGCCCTATTTTCTGACACAAAATAAATACGGCAGGTCTCTGGTAATACTCAAAATGAAGGGTTGAGAGGTGAGCCCTCTTGGCATATTGGTGTGATCCCGGCTTTGGACGTCTCCGGATGCCGAGGTCATCCCGACCTCGTCGGCCTCCATTCATGCAAAGTCTGCAGGGAGACCAGATATGATTGCGATCTTATTGAGAGCCCTTCCGGGGAGGGGGGTTGTTTGAGACATTAGCAGTGAGTGGCCTATTCAGCCGTGGCCTTGGGCATCTCGGGCCAAGGCCACTGGTTCACGTAAACAATAATAAAGGCCAGAAGTGCCACAAATTGGCGTGTGCGACTTGGAAAGTGTTTTGTGGGTTCGGTTGAGCAGAATGAGCATAATCGGTTTTAAATCAGAATCTGCTGAGAAGAAGGTCAAAGGACACTTTGGTTCCATTCATGTCCAAGGTCTGCACGTCAACCTTTGTCTGGTTGAGTCCGGGTTTTGGTGCCAGACACCTCGACATCGTCAGACGGCGTCGTGGGCGTTGGGCTTGTTGCCGGGAGTGATCTTGGCACCTGAGCCAACAACGAACTTTGTGGCTTTTCTCCCTCTCAAAGCAGCCACTGTCGCGCTTCTTTCTGTTTATGCCAACGACAGCGCTGAAATCAAAGGATGTCTAAAAAAAAGTCTGAGGTGGTCGTTGTCTGCACACTGCAAACTACTTGGCGAGTCAGTATTGGACACTTTCAAGAGCTCCTTCAGGTTGCTGACCTCGACGCACCTGAGAGGCAGCTGCGAAGACACGCGTCCAGTTGTGCCTCTCGTCGACGACCGAGGCTTTGTCGTCCGCGTTCTCCGCGTCCGTCCAGATTCTGCTGGTGTGTGCGATGCGGGTCGAAACAGCAGCCTTTTACTATTGGGGGCAACTTGAGGGTTATGAAAGTTCCCATCCCAGAATCTGATGTCTTCTCCAAAGCCCATCTTTCCATCATCATTTGCTCTGTCTTTGTGGTTCATGCGCTTTTTTGCGCCAATGGTCGAAACCATGAATGTTCTCTCTCTCTCTCTCTCTCTCTCTCTCTCTCTTCTCCGTCTCTCCAAAGAGGTATAAGAACCAATGTGGCCTTCCTCGGCCTCCTTCATTCAGAGAGAGAAAAGCCTCACGGAAAGAAATATGTCTTCTTCGTCCTTCTTGGTCTTGCTGTCGTCCTTCTTCCTCCTGCTCTTCTTCTGCGAGTGCCACGCGTACCCCAGTCCCGCCAGGCGATCCAGGGGACCCCCCGCGGCTTCCCTATTCGCGGCCGACGCGGGCGGCAGCGGCCTCGACCTCGGCGGCAGCAGCGGCAGCGGTGACCTCGACAGGATCGGACGGGGACTCGAAGGTCTCTTCGAACCATCTGTCAACCCCAGGCCCCAGATGCTGTACAGAAGTCCAGTAAGTCACGACTCCAACACACAACGTGAACTTATTCACTGAGACTTTTTTTGAAACAAACTTATGACCCTGAAAACTCATCAGGGCCTTCTCAACATCAAAGCCAGGTTGTGCAACAGAGTGCGTTCAGTCCGTGGCAACCGATTTTTATGTGGCGCACATACCAAGTCTGCAGTGTGAGCCCTCCAAAAGTGCCCTCGTGTTCACCTCTGATGTATCTGCACACATTTCCGCCGACAATTTTTTCCCCATTGTAAATGTTTCCCCGTAAAAAAATTCAATTTCCTTCTGACTCTCGTCCGTCACTCAATGGACGAGATGAAAACCCAAAGATTCCTCACACAAGAATGGGCACTCTTTTCCCCTCTCCGATGCGCATATTTGCAACCAGGTGCACTATGCTTTTGAGGACTTTCCCCATCCGCACGCGCGCTCGCAACTGCCCAAAAAACTGGATAGCAGCTCTAGCTTTTGACATGCCCAAAACCTTCCCTTTCATCACCACCCCAAATCCAGACTGGCCAAGATTTTTACGCAGCTTTTGAGTGAGTCTTAAACAGGGGTTTTTAGGAGTTCTCTCACACACTCGAAAGTTACGGCGATGGGAAGGAAGCCTCAGATGGCCCATAAACATCTCACAGGACCACTGCTGATGGTTGCTGAGGTAGAGAAAGAAGCCGGAGAAGCTTTTGTTACGAATTTTTTGCAGGTTTCTCTATCTAAATTAATGGGTTTTCTCCGTTTTTTTAGGAGGTCGTTCAACAATAGCACCTCAGGCCCCATTTTTCTCAGTAATGACCGCAAGACAAGCAACGGAAAGTCCTTTAAGCAAGTTCGAAAGTTCTCACTAGCTAACACAGACAGGAGGGAGAAGTCACGCCGGAAAGTTCTTCAAGCAAGTTTCGAAAGTTCTCGCTAGTTAACGGAATCAGGCGAGGTTCACATTTCTGAGCTGAGATCGGTGGGCCTGTTTGCACGTGCAAGATTGCGAACCAAAAGTGTACAAAGAATCACGGGAGGTGTGTGTGTGTGTGTAATGGTCGCCACCCTAAGCTGGCAGCGAAATATCCATCTGTCACCCGCAGGGAGGGACACGCGGGGTGGGACTTGGGAGATTTGCAAACTAATTTTGGAGGTGCAAAAAAAGGCAGCTTTGCGTGGTCCACCCTGTACGCGTGTGCTGAGTCGGCTCAATCTCAGGTTGTGCCTCATCCTTAAGGCATTTTCGGCATGGATGCACAGCCTGAAATGGCGACGGAACAGGAGAATCCCAAGAGATTAAGTGATTTGGAAGTTGTGCGTGCGTGCGTGCGTGCGTGCGTGCGTGCGTGCGTGCGTGCGTGCGTGCGTGCGTGCGTGCGTGCGTGCGTGCGTGCGAGACACACAGAGCATTGGCACTCATGTTTAGACATTTATTGGCGAGAGTGTCTTAAAGAATCGCTGGAAGTTGTGTTAGGAGAATCGTACCAGCATGAGGATTCTTCCCCATGATGAGAGAGACGAGGTTGGGGTTCTCCGGACCCGTCGGGGTGGTGGACTGGGAGTCCCTTCCCATGCAAGAGACTCATTTGCCACGTCTGTTCTGCAGACTCTCCAGATCAAGCTCGACCGCCTGCTGGACTCTCTGCTGGCCGAGGCCTCCCTCATCGAGACCGAACTGGGCGACCTGAGGGGCGAGGTTGAGGCAGTACGGGGCCTCCGGGTGGACCCCGAGGACCAGGAGGTAAAGAGGACGTCCGCCAGGAAGTCGAGCGACGCGGACAACAGGCTTACTCGGGCCGCTTGGGGCGTCGCACCCGTCTACGGGTCGTTGTTGTAGACGTCTCTCCCTCTCTCTGTATTGTGTGTGTGAAGTATTAATGCAGCTTTATCAATTCATTATAATAAATCACGATGTGATGTACAGCAGAGAGTGGTGAAATAAACATTTGTCAAGATCTGCCTTTGTCGGTGACGTCAGCATCGCCGACAGCGACCGCGCCCTCGCTCAATCAGTCACACGCGGTGGAAGCGTCGTCATCGCGGTCGTCGTCGTTGTCCCCCTGGGCGGCCGCGATCGCCATGAAGACAGACCAGAAGCTAGACCGGCAAATGAAGCCTCGGTGGACGACGAAAAGAATTCAGCCTTGAAGTTTGGCCCCCAAATTTTGCTTGCTCTGCAGTCCAATCGCTGGAATGTTGTGCTCTACGCATGAACTCATGAGCCAGGAAAATATGCGTAGCTGACAGATACACACATGTCCGACTGTATCAACAGCCAGCCCGACCGCCCACGCAAGAGCAAATATCCGCCTGATTAGTTCACCAAGTCCGACCCTGTCGTCATCGTCTCCTTCCTCCCCTCTTTTAATCCGGATACGGAGTGAATAAGCCCGAATTGCTGCACCCGTACTATGCATGGGCGTGAAATGTATTACGCAGAGGCTTTAGAGGGAAGTACATATATATCTTAGGCTAGGTCAAAAATGAACTCCTTTTTTTTGGAAAATGTGCCGACATCCTGGGTTGGTGGCCTTTGGCCGAGAAGTTGCGATTTTTTCTGAACACATCTTTTCTTAAGAACCATTTGCAAAATTTGGTAACTTAACATATTTGGTGTGTTTAATGTATATAAATGTTGATTGGTTGGGCCAGAAAAGGGTTCGCCTCGGGAAGGCTAATAATCTCTTAACTTACATGCTTTAGGACCCCTGAACACAGTCGAACTTACAACTGTACATTAAACCCTGCTATTGTAAATAACGTTGCATCGGTATGGTGGAAGAATGAATAGACCTAAGGCAAAAATGCATTTCAGCTCAGTTTCAGTGGAGATTCTCGGCATTCTATGGATGAGAGAACTATTTCTGTAGCTCAATCCAGACAGAACTTATGGCCAATAAAGAAGTGCAGAGTAAACCCCCTTAATACAGAATGTTAACCTGTGACTTAAAAGTGCTCATAGTGAAACATATATTTTTCAAAAAACCCTAGGACTTGTATCGAAGCAAAAATAGGGCTACACCTAAGGCCAATTTCCCAACATGACAGAGCAAAATTGACAATTTTGAACTAGCCCAGTATATGTGTACTAGATATTCTCCCTCCGACTGATATAATCGTTAGAGATGGCGCCTTGAGGAACAGAGTGGAAGGTGTTCCAAAGACTAGACCCTTTTTTTGTCTTTCTGGGTTAGCCAAGCCCGCGCTTGTGGTCTTCGAGACTCCCAAGACCAAGCACCGTTTCGAAACAGCAACATAGAGGAGGTTGAAGAAATCACGTGCAACTGTGGCAGGTCCAGTCTCTGCGGCTCAGGCAACACATCTCCCATGGGCCAATCGCGGATGAGCTGAACGTTGCCCTGCTCAAGGTGGACGTGGGAGGTTGACAGCCTCCAAAAACGAGTTGCAATCTCCTTGGTCCACCCTGTATCCACCTACACTCAACAGTGCACAATGTGTTGTCAGCTCCTCAGCGGAACACTTGTGGATGGCGTTTTTCTTCTTGTCCTCAGTACAGACGTGTCTACCTTTATTATTATTTTAACTGGGGAACAGGAGAAATAGTTGAAAGACAATTTGCTGACTGACATTTTGTTTCTCGCATTTCGGGGGAAATCTCCCATGGGGATTTCCTTGGTTACGTATGTATGCGTCAAGTCCCATCCATGTCTGCAGGGGAGTGAGCCGGTGGGTAAAACTGACGGTGAAACAAAGCATCAGGATCACCGTACTGTATATGTCCAATGTCCCCCTCACAAAGTTGCTCGTGATCCCCCCGGATGCCCAAGTCCTGCTCGGGGCGGGTCAAACCTCCCTTGGGACCGAGGCCCCTGTCGGTTTGCCCGCTCACTCGCTCGCTCGTCTGCTTGCCCGTCCTATTTTTAGGGAAAACGACGTATCAGAATTTCTTCTTCCTCCTCCTCGCCTTCCTTTTCTGCTTCAACTTTCGCTTGCAATGGGCCAAGGTGACCGTGGAGGAGACCCTGTTGTTGTTGCTGCTGCTGCTGCTGCCGCTGGCAGAGCGCTTGCTGCTGATGGCGTGGATGTGGACGCAGGTGCGGAGCCACTGCTCGTCTCTGCACATCTCGGCGATCTTGTTCTTGCTGCGCTTGCTGCCGCCCTTCTCGCTCCTCAAGCGCTGGCGGCAGCGCTGGCGCTTCTGGCGCTTGCAGATGCGTCGGTCGACTCTGCTAGTCGTGATCGAGTCGCAGTTCTCCGCGTTCCAGGGGAGGGATGACGAAGCTGAAGATGAAGGTGGAGACGCCGATGGCGAAGGAGAAGGAGACGAGGACTTCTTCCTGTCGGAGGTCACATTTCGGTGCCTCTCCCGCAGTCTGCGCTGTCTGCGCCTGCGCCGGCGTTCCTGCACTGTGCACGGGTGCTCGTCCGACGTAAGCCGCTTCTTCTGCCTCCGGCTGCGGCAGCGCTCCAACTTGCGGTCCCGGCACTGGCGTCTCTGCGCCATGTCTGCCACCCCGCTGCATTTCAAGCGACCGTTCTTCTTCTCCTCCTTCTTCTTCTTCTTCTTCGTGTCGTCCTTCTCCTTGCTGGCTGATGGCGTCTTTTCGTCCGTCCTGTTCTTCTCCGGCAACATGGGACAGTAGGCCTGGTACCTCACCACCGGCAGGTAGATGTTGGCGGCCACCTCTGCGCCGAGCGCCGTCTTCATGTCGGCATACGCCACGCGGGGAAGCAAGAACTGATGGCGCGGAGATTCGGTCCCTCGGCGCACCAGCTGACCGGCGAAAGACGCCGCCACGCCGTCCTCCTCCCCAGCGACGTCAGCCGCGGCTGTCGCTGCGGCTGTCGCTGCGGCGTCCTCATTCACCAGCGAAAGGATGAGACTGTGGCTATCGTTAGAGAAGGCGGCGCTGACGATCACGTTCAAAGTGGCCACGCTGGCGAGGCTTGACGACTCCAACCCCTTCTCCTCCTCCCACGCGGTCGACGCTGGCGTGGTGCGGAACGTGCACGCCGGCTCATCCCATGGACGTTTCTAGAACAGCGTCATCATCGCATCAGGTGAATGAACTTTCGAACATCACTTTTATAAGAAAAAGGTTCTCATCTCTCAAGTTTCCGTCTCTCATACGATATTACTTAATAAATGGCGTTTAAACACAGGTTTTTTTATGTTTTTGCAAGGTCTTTACTCGTGTGCTGGCGGCAACTTGTAAGAGAGTTTTTCTGTAACGTGAGACTTCATAGCGTAAAAGCGTTCTCAGATGAAAAAAAGTAGAAGCAACTTTTGGTATAACAACCTATAAATTATCTTTTTTGTTCTCACTCCGCCTGCTTTTTGCACGTGCTCAATGTTGTCCAAAGTGCGAGAATTTCCCAAATATGCAATCTGCTCAATCCTTCATTTTGTCTGCACTCTGTGATTGTCTGATAGAGTCCTGGAAGAGAGAAAAAAGTCGGTAACTCGACCCTGTTTACTACCGGCTATCGCAGCTCTTAAAGGGGGAGGACGAAAAAAATCCCTCCTCCTTCCCATGTTGTTCGGTCTTCTTAATAACGGCTTTTTAATTGTCCCGAATCAAATTTTCCAAGGGGTCCACGACTTTCGGCTGTTGATTAAGGGAGATCCAATCACTGGAGATGATTTCTGTCAGATGATGATGATTGTTTCACCGGGCAAACTTTGTTCAGCATCAGGCGGTCTTTTTTTGGCTTGAATTAGTCAATCGGATGCCGAGTCCGCATGTGCAAAACTTGCATCAGCTGGATGAAGTCTTAAGGAACTGAAGATGCTGAAGAGTTGTTTTTTGGGGGAGGACCTGCCAAGACGACCGCCATCGTCAAGGTCAACAACGCCGCCGGGTAGGAGTTGAGACACAACTGCGGCAAGTCCACTCAGGGGTGGACGTTGTACGCACACCGAACGAGTGTTGGCGTGCAAACTAATTCAAAGTTGCAATCTGCCTGAGGCCACCCTGTACTTGCCCACATTGTGCTTGGACGCACTGCACAGTCGTTTACCGTTGATGAGCAGTGCTTTTTTTCTTATTGATTAAAAAAGGGAAAAGTTTTAGTCACGGGAAGAAGACAAATGGTATCCATGTTAGTCCAACATCGTCCCTTTTGTGTCCTCAACGCATCAGAAAGCTAAACAAATCACTCCCTGAGGAGAAAAATCACTGATGATTTTCCCCCCTGCTGTTGTCGTTTCCACTCACCGACATGTAGAGACTCCCGTCCTTGTTCATGCAGAGGAAGGAGCATGAGCGCACGTGCTCAATCAGCTGAGAGTACGAACCGTGCAGCCGAGAGATTTGAAAAAACGCTGTAGATGCAGAAAAAAAACAAAAAACATTAGAAATAATAAAGAATCACGACCCCCCAAAATCTGGGCATTTGTTCATCTGTCTCCTGGAGCTGCTACAGTTGAAGTCAATCAGGTTCGTCAAGAGGCTTAATATAAATCATCCTCTCTCTGTGATCTGTGCAGTCTCCTAAACAAAATTCATTTGGGGAAGGAGAATTGTTTGGATTTCCCAATCACTGACGCAGGGGAGCTGACTGAATTTGGCCGAAATTTGCGTAGCTGGCGCGAGTTTCCATTATCGTGGCAGAAAAATGCTGGGCTATTCAGGTCCGGGGCCTTTTCTAGGCCTCACAACGAGCATAAACTGAGTGAGGAACTTTTCTTCTCTCTGCACATCCTGATGACGTGAAAGCAGCGCAGATTTTTTGCCTACTGAAAAGGAGGTTCTTTCAGTGTCAGCAATTTTTTCGGAAAGTTTTTTTTTCCTCTCTGTCTAAAATAGCTGAGACGACTCGAATGAGTATGCGTAATTTGTCGGCGAATCCTCTCTAGGCCAATTAAAGCGCGATTGATCCGACGGATCTTTAAACAAACGTCTTCACCAGACTCGATCAACAATGTGGAGGGGTAGTTTTTTCTCTGTCTGTCTGTGCGTCTGTCTGTTTGCCTGCCAACGTGTCTGTCCGTCTGTCAGCCATTGTGTCTGTCTGTCTGTCTGTACATTACTGCGTCTCTCTCTCTCTCTCTGTCTCCTGTCCGTCTCTCATCTTTTTCTTAATTTCTTCTGTTCTGTCTCTCTTTCTTCCTCTTTCCCTCCTTCTTCCCTACTCTTTCTGCGTCTTTCCCAATCCCTTTCCACCACCCAAAAAACTTAGGCGCGCCAGACTTTTCTTTGGGTTTTGCTCACTTGGCAACACAAAAAGCATCGAAGAATCAATAAACAGTTATGACTGAATGTTTTTTTAACTTGGATAAATTCTTTTTTTCACAGGTGTGTTTTGCCTACGGGGGAGGGGGGAG